>SMEN01000045.1_pt1 | contig 42971 bp, 43 predicted proteins | sample 2456271 | NCBI WGS metagenome assembly SMEN01 (sample SAMN10132593, study PRJNA489261) | soil metagenome | isolation source: day1 control-loamy sand soil ammended with raw manure from dairy cow... | place: USA | collected 2015-04-01 | reverse complement strand
CGATATCTTGACCAGCGTGGTCGCCGCCCGCCAAATGGTGCGCTTGGCAGCCTCCCACCTGGATGCCGGCAGCAACCAAGCCAGTACCTACTGCGCCATGGCCAAACGATTGGCTACAGACCTGGGTTTTCAGGCTTGCGTAGATGCACAACAGCTCTTTGGCGGTTATGGTTACCTGAAGGATTATCCTGTCGAGCGTCTTGTCCGCGATACGCGGGTGCACCAGATACTGGAAGGCACCAACGAGATCATGCGTGTCATCATTGCTCGACAAATCATTGATCTTGGAGCTGATATTCGATGACGGATTCTGTTTTGTTTGATCGCCTGCCTGCTCAGAACGGGAAGGCGATTGGTGTAGCCACCTTGAACCGCCCGCAAGCACTGAACGGGCTTAATCTGGAAATGTGTCAGTTGCTGCTCAAGCAGTTTCAGCAATGGGCGCAAGACCCTGATATTGCCATGGTGGTGTTGCACGGTGCCGGTGATAAGGCCTTGTGTGCGGGGGGCGATCTACATTCCTTGTATGCCTCCATGCTGGAAAACAAAGAAGGCTCGGCCTGGGGGAATGAATACGCCCGCGAATTTTTCGACGTGGAATACCGCCTGGACTACTTGATCCATACCTTCCCTAAGCCGGTGTTGTGCTGGGGCGATGGCATTGTGATGGGCGGGGGCGTGGGCTTGTTTAACGGGGCCAGCCACCGGATCGTTACCGATACCACGCGCTTTGCCATGCCAGAAATTTCCATTGGCCTGTTCCCCGATGTGGGTGGCACCTGGATGCTTTCCCATCTACCTGCAGGTATTGGTCATTTCCTGGCGCTGAGCGGTGCGCAAATCAATGCGTCGGACTGCTTGTTCCTGGGTCTGGCAGACGCCTATCTGCCCCGTGCGCAGTTTGACGCCTTGTTGCAGGGCCTGCAGGCGACAGACTGGCCTGAACAGCGTGCGGGACGTGACAGCCGCTTGCATCAGGTGTTGCGAACGCTAGCAGAGGGCGCAAGCCCCCCTGTGGGACCCTTGGAGCAGAATTACGGCATGTTGCGCGATGTGTGCGCCAGCCGTGAGTTCGAACGCATTTGCCAGGCTTTGCAGCAGTGGCAAGACAGTACCGACCCGTGGCTGGCACGTGCGGCGCAAACCTTTGCAAAAGGTGCCCCGGGATCGGCTCGCTTGTCTTTTGAGCTACTGGAGCGTGTTCATCACCTGTCTTTGGCTGATGTATTCCGTCTGGAATACATTGTGTCCTTGCAATGTGGTGTTCAAGGCGACTTCCAGGAAGGCATACGTGCACTCTTGATTGATAAAGACAAGCAGCCACGCTGGAATCCGGCATCGCTGGAACACGCTGATGTGGCCTGGGTGGAACGCTTCTTTGTTCCTGCCTGGCCTGCAGAGACGACTCATCCCTTGGCTGACCTGTAAGACAGGCAGACCGCTGCGGCGCCAGAAGGCGCCGTTTTCATAATGACGAGGAGACAAAATGAGTAACACGATTGCATTTATCGGGCTGGGTCATATGGGCAAGCCTATGGCATTGAATCTGCTCAAGGCAGGCCATAGTCTGAAGGTGTTTGATTTGAATGCAGACGCCATGAAAGAGCTTCAGGAAGCGGGCGCTCAAGTGGGCGAGTCCGCGGTTCACATTGCCAAAGATGCTCAACTGGTCTTTACCATGCTGCCCGCCGGCCGCCATGTCCGTCAGGTTTACGAAGGCGAGAACGGCCTGCTACAAGCCGTTGCTCCCGGCACAGTGCTGGTGGACTGCAGCACGATTGATGCGCAAACTAGCCAGGATCTGGCGGCACAAGCGGCCAAGCGGAATTTGATCATGCTTGATGCTCCGGTGTCCGGTGGGACAGGGGGAGCGATTGCAGGCACGTTGACCTTCATGGTGGGGGGCGAGGATGAGGCGTTGGAAAAAGCGCGCCCCTACCTGGAGGCCATGGGCAAGAATATTTTCCACGCCGGTCAAGCGGGTGCCGGACAGGTCGCCAAGATTTGCAACAATATGCTCTTGGGCATCTTGATGGCAGGAACTGCCGAAGCCTTGGCTTTGGGTGTGGCACATGGCTTGGACCCGGCCGTGCTTTCCACCATCATGGCACGTAGCTCGGGGCGCAACTGGGCCACCGAGCTGTACAACCCGTGGCCGGGGGTGATGCCCGACGTACCCGCTTCGCGTGATTATCAGGGTGGATTTGCCACCGGCCTGATGTTGAAAGACTTAGGCTTGGCCGCCGATGCAGCGGTGAGCCAAAGTAGTGCGACGCCTTTAGGCGAACTGGCGCGTAACCTGTTCGCTTTGCACGCCGCACAAGGGCAGAATGCCTCGCTGGATTTCTCTAGCATTCTTAATTTGTATCGTCCGAAGAGCTAAGCTCAGGCAAGGCGTAGGGCAGGGGCTGAATCTCCAGCGTCTGCCCTTGTTCCAGCTGAAATTGGCCTTGTTCCAGATCGGACAGAACGACTTCCATCAAGACATACAGGCATTGCTGCTCGGCCAGCCAAGCCTGATTGATGATACGAGCGGCAGCAATGCGCTCTGCATTGGCATCTGTCTTGGATTTCAGGAACACATCCGCCGCTTCTTGAGTCTGGGGAGCGGTATCCAAGCTGGCTGTACGAGCTGCCATCATGCGGCGCTTGATCGTGCCCCGGTAATGGCTGCGAGCCACCACTTCCTGGCCGGGATAGCAGCCTTTCTGAAAATTAATGCCGCCGATCAGATCCAGGTTCAGCGTCTGAGGGATAAATAGATCCTGTGTGGAGGCGCCAATCCAAGGAAGACCTGCCAGAATATCGGCACTTTCCCAGCGTCCTTCGGAAGCCTGTGCGTGGGTGTTCGGCTCAGCAGTGACACGCCAGTGTCGGCTTAAGCCCTGTAATTCACCCGGTGCCTGGATCAAGGTATCCGCGCCGTCGCGTTGTAGCTCCCAGACGGGCTTGGCTGGGGACGCCTCGCCCACGCCATACACATGCAGGTCAGTCACGCTAATGATGACTTTGCTGCGCAGCACGAACATACGCAGTCGCTTGATCAGGGCCTCGCTTAGATCACGGCGCACCAGTGCGAAGACGGTGTCGTCTGCTTCGCGCCAAAGCACCATGGTCGCCAGGCTTCGACCCTTGGCCGTGCAATAGGCTGCAATACAAGCACGGTCGGCTGCCAAGTGCTCCAGATCATTGCTGAGCTGAGCGTGCAAGAAAGAAACGGCGTCAGCTCCTTGAAACTGGAGGACACACAAATCGGGCAGGATGAAAGATACAGGTGCGGACATTCCGGTCATGGCTGAACGAAAATAAAATTTAAACGTCAATGATACCGTGTGTGTGACACATTCAAGGCCCATATCCCCGCTGGGATCAGGGCATGAGGCCTGACTTGGCCATCACCTCAGCATGGCAGCGCGGTGATCGACTGTGACACATATTCAAGAATAAGCCGCCTCATTCTGTTTACAATACGCCTCGCATGAAAAAAACTGTAAAGATTCTCTCTGCCCTGTTGGGCCTTTTGCTGGTCGCGGCCTGTTTGGCGGCGGGCGGTGCCTGGTATTGGGCTAAAAAGCAGCCCGTGGTCATGAATGCTGACCGTATCGATTACGTGGTGCCTGCTGGTTCGGGCCCACGCGCGATTGCTCGCAGTATGCAGCAGGCGGGGATCGATATTCAGGAAGATGCGTTTGTCTGGATGGCCCGTTTTTCGGGCTTGGATACGTCCTTGCAAGCGGGGGCGTATGAAGCGGTGCGCGGCGATACCCCTTGGGTGGTGATGGAACGTATGTCCAGCGGCAATATGCTGCAAACGCGACTGACCATCCCGGAAGGGTGGACTTATCAACGCATTCGCGACACGTTGGCCAGCAATCCCCAGGTGCGGCAGACCTTGAATGAGCTTAGCGATGCAGATTTGTTGCAGCGCCTGGGCGTAGACTCGGTGCACCCCGAAGGGCTGTTCTACCCGGATACCTATGTGTTTGTACCTGGAACAGCTGATATTGACATCATGCGTCGCGGTTTTCAGGCGCAGCAAGAGTTGCTGGAACAGCTATGGGCCGACAGGGACGCAGACTTGCCCCTGAAAACGCCTTACGAAGCCCTGATCATGGCCTCGATTGTGGAGCGCGAAACCGGTCATAGTCAGGACAGGGCGCGTGTTGCCGGGGTGTTTATGAATCGTTTGCGGGTAGGCATGCCCTTGCAAACCGACCCTACAGTGATTTACGGCATGGGCTCCGCCTACGATGGCCGCATCCGCAAGCGGGATCTGACCACAGATACCCCCTGGAATACCTATACACGGGCAGGTTTGCCCCCCACGCCGATTGCCAGTCCCGGTAAGGCGTCTTTGCTGGCCACCCTGCACCCGGAAAAGCACAATTTCTACTACTTTGTGTCGCGTGGTGATGGAACCAGTGAATTCTCCGCCAATCTTGCCGCTCATAATCGAGCCGTCGCGAAATATATTCTGAAGCGTTAAAACTAACAGGCCCCTTACGTAGGGGCCTGTTAGTTTTCAAGCGATACAGAGACAGCAGTTCCAAGAATAAGGCGCTGCGGCAGATCTATTCGCCCAGCTGATGCCTGTGTTTGAACCCGGACCATAAATCAGCGACTTGAGCAGCCAACTCTGGCAGGCCTGCATTATTAAGAATCAACTGATCCTGCGCAACGCGTTTGATGCCCCATTCAGAGGAGTGCTGGCTGATGACCGGATTGCCGGGACGCTCGATATGCCAGATCTCGCCACCATTTTGTCGGATGAAATCGGCTTCGTTTTCATAACGTATGTCTTTGATCAGCAGGCAGCGAGCCTGGCTCATGTCCGGTAGCTGGTGGCTGGGCGGGGTCAAAGGCAGGGCCTGGCGGCGTTGTTCGTAGTCTGGGTAAGTGGCCAGAACTTGCTGGCGCAAGTGCTCGGCCGCTTGGCGGGGGCTCAGCCCCCAGAAAGCATCTATGTGATCGGCTTGGGGATCATCGAGGCGGGTGGGTGCTATACCGTAAATCGCTGCCAGAGCCAAAGACCACACGGAGTGGTCCTGTGTTTTACCCAATAAGGGGGCGCCAGGGCCGAATTCCAGCACATGCTGGGCGCGACGTAGCCAGTGGTCGGGGTCACGCTGCCGCATCCAGTCCGTGCCTAGCAATTGAAAGCATTGGCGGGGCGAACGTTGCCAGAGCGGGATCGGAACTTCTTTCAAGCTGTCATCGGTCCAGGCTTGGGCTGGACTGAGCCCAAACAGCACTTCACACCCCATTTTCACGGGGTCAGCCAGTGCATAGGCCGCCAGCAGGGGGTTGTGTGTCAGCAAGAGACTGGCGACGGTGTCTTTGCCTGAGCGCGCTTTGGCGGCCAGCCCGATTAGTAAACTCACTTCATCATCCTAAGTGGTGGAGCAGGCATTTTACCGGTTCATATTACAATGTGCGCTGAGCTGTTCAAGGCGGTGCGAGTCTCTGGCTGCACTCACCTGAATCAGACCTTGTGATGTACAACGTTGAGGCAATACGGTGTCTGATAGTTTGACTTTTCTTCCCTGGCAAATCGAGACTGCCCAAGCATGGCTGGGAAATAAGGATCGTTTTGCCCATGCCTGGCTGATCCATGGTTTGCCTGGCATCGGCAAGACGCAGTTTGCTCGTGCGGCTGCAGCCAGTTTGCTGTGTGACCAGCCTATTAATGGCTTGGCTTGTGGCCAATGCCAGGCCTGTCAGTGGGTGCGGGGGGGGAATCACCCGGACTTGCGCTTATTGCGACCGGATGCCGTGGCCTTGGAAGAGCAAGGGCCTGATACGCAGGACGGGGATTTGGCCAAAGATGCGGCTGCTCGTAAAAACCCCTCGCGGGAAATCCGTGTGGAGCAATTGCGCCAGTTGCAGCATTGGTTCAATACGGGAACTCATAGAGGGGGCTGGCGGGTCGCTGTTTTGTATCCAGCACAAGCCTTGAACCTGGTTTCCGCAAATGCCTTGCTGAAAGTGCTGGAAGAGCCTGCGGATCGCACCGTGTTCTTGTTGGTGGCCGATGCGCCGGACCGTCTATTGCCCACGCTGGTTTCGCGTTGCCGACGCCTGCCTTTGCCTGCTCCTAATGCCCAGCAATCCACCCAGTGGCTGCAAGAACAGGGCTTGGATCAGGCTTCGGATTGGTTGGCCGCTTGGGGTGGGGCACCGTTAAAAGCTTTAAGTGCCAGCCAGCAGATGGGCGCACCGTGCCCAGAGTGGCTAAGCGCCTGGATGGATGGTGTGCTGCGTGCTGGGCGGGAAGCTGACCTATCCTTGGCGGATACCCTGGAGAAGTTGCCCGTGCAGGAGTGGGTTGACTACTGGCAGCGTCTTTTCGTGGACATTCAGTTAGGCGGCTTTGGCCAGACAGCGCGTTACTATCCGTCCTTGCAAAGTCGTATTGATGCCCTGGCCGCTCAGTCTAATCCGGCAGCTGTCACCGAGGCACTGAAGTGGTTGGTACAGCAAAAGTCGCTGGGTAACCATCCGCTCAATGCTAAATTATTTATTCATCATGCACTGGATCGCTTGCACCAGGCATGTCGTCGTGTTTAAAAAAGTACCGTCTAATCATGTTTGTTGACTCGCATTGCCATCTTAATTTCCCCGATCTGGCTAAAAATCTGGACGATATCCTGGACAAGATGCGCCAGAACCAAGTGGGCTGTGCGCTGGTGGTCAGCGTGGATATGGACGACTGGCCCGGTTTGATGGACCTGGTGCGTCCACATGCGCATTTGTTTGCGTCGGTGGGGGTGCATCCCGATTACGAGAAAGTGACCGAACCCAGCGTGCAGGAACTGCTGGAACATGCGCGAGACCCTAAAGTGGTGGCGATTGGTGAAACCGGTCTGGACTACTATCGCTTGCAAGAACCCTTGGACTGGCAGCGTGAGCGTTTTCGAACCCACATTCGTGCCAGCCGAGAATCAGGTTTGCCCTTGATTATTCATACCCGCTCGGCCAGCGAAGACACTATTGCCATCATGCGTGAAGAGCAAGCCCAGGTTGCCGGGGGCGTTATGCATTGCTTTACCGAAACCTGGGAAGTTGCGCAGGCGGCGATGGAGTTGAACTTCTATATTTCGTTCTCGGGGATTGTGACGTTCAAGAGTGCAGTTCAGCTGCAAGAGGTGGCTCAGCGCGTTCCTTTGGACAGACTGTTGATCGAGACAGATTCGCCCTTTTTGGCGCCCGTGCCTTACCGAGGCAAGACAAACGACCCGTCTTTGGTCATTCATGTGGCCGAGAAGATTGCAGAGCTGCGTGGAATCTCTGTGAAAGAAGTGGAAGAGGCAAGTACAGAGAATTTCTTTAAATTATTCAATAAGGTACGGCTTTAAGTTCATCTTATTTATAGCTTCTGCGCGGCACAAGTAGTGCGATTTCTGCGACTTTGTTGCTAAGTACGGACCAGCCCTTAATCCTAAAGTTCTTTGTTAGAAGTCGCAGTTAAGTCGATGTTTTTCAATGGTATTGTTGTTTTTTTAATGCTGTTTTCATGATCATTCGATATCTGCTTAGCACTGTTATTTTTGGTGATTGTTGTTATAAAACAGTTGCTTAGAGCTTGATGTTAAATAGATTTCTAGGTTTTTTGGGTGTGTATCTGTCTTTTTAGGACCTGTTAAAGCTAGCTTGTTCAGGGCTATTTTCAACGTGATAAAACGCTTTATAAAAAGGATGCAAGTTTATGAATAGTAAGAAAAAAATAGTTGGTGCGATCATCCTTTCTATGGTGTTCCCTCTTGCTGCCTGGGCGGCAGATCCCGTTTCGGCACAGGGGCCTACGCTGGAAAGCCGTAATTGGTATTTAGCTCTGGAAAATGACAGGCCCAATATCATCGAGCAGGAGTTCATACGCGGGGCCAATCCCAATGCAGTGGACTCCCAAGGCAATCCTTCCCTGATGCTGGCCATGCGTAGCCAATCCTGGAAAGTGGTAGATGCTTTGTTGGCTAACCGCCGTACCGATGTGAATATTGAAAATCAGTCCCGTGAAACCCCCATGATGTATCTTGCCCTGATGGGGGAGACAGATCGCTTGCGTGCTTTGCAGGCCCGCGGTGGGCAGGTGAATCGGGTAGGCTGGTCGCCATTGCATTACGCCGCTTCTAAAGGGCACGAGGACACGGTGCGTTATTTGCTGTCACAAAAAGCCATTGTGAATGCCCCCTCGCCGGACGGCACTAGCCCCTTGATGATGGCGGCACTCTCTGGCAAACGTGTCGTGGTCGATTTGTTATTGGCCGCGGGGGCGGACCCCAAAATGCAAAATGCCCAAGGTTTGAGCCCAGCCGATTGGGCCCGTTCGGCTAATCACGAGCAACTGGCTAGCTATCTGGATCAGGCAGTCGCGCGCAAGGCGGGTTCTGTGAATACTGCGGGAAGCAATACTCAAAACTCCGTCCAAACCTATGGTGTGTCTGAACGGCCTGAACCAGTGGATTTGAATCGGGTGCAAACGGTAACGGTAGAGCCTGCGCCAGCACCAGCGGTGGAAAGCACTGAACCTGCTGCCTCCAGCAGTAGCAGCCGCTATTTCGATCTGGATCGCTTTGACAAGCCTGTACAGCCTTAAGCAGACCAGAAGAAAAGGAGCCTTAAAGGCTCCTTTTTTATGATTGCGGCAACTAGGATTTAGTTTGTTTTCGCCTGAGCCACATGACTGGCATGCACAAAGCTTTGAAACCCTTGCAGATAGGCGCTCAGCAGTTTCTGGATAGTCTCATCTTGCAGCTTGCCCTGGGCATCAAAAGAGTTTTGTGCTCGGGAAACCAGCAAAGAGCCCCCGGTATAGAGCGACATACCCAACATCTTCAAGGTAGGCAGCCAGGCGGCTTGCGAGCAGATAGTCCCAAAACCACCCATGGAAGCCCCGATCATGCCGGTAAGGCGTCCGGAGAAAATCGCTTCTTTGTCAGTGCGGGACAGCCAGTCAATGCCGTTTTTGAATACGCCGGGTATGCCATTGTTGTATTCAGGGGTTACCAGCAGCAGGGCATCGGCATTCAGAATCTGTTCCTTCAGGTCCAACACCGCCTGGGGAATTCCTTCTTCGCTTTCCAGGTCACCGTCGTACAGGGGGATGCCGTGCAGGGTAGCGACCTCAATGACCATCCCCTCGGGCGCCAAAGTTTGTGCGGCGTGAGCCAGAGCGGTATTGAAAGAGCTGCTGCGCAGACTGCCCGACAAGGCCAGAACGCGACATGCGGACAGATTCACCACACCGGAAGCCTGTCTTAAGGCTTCGCTTAGCTGGTCAATGACCTGAATCCATTCAGGGGAGTCTTGCAATCGTTTTTCCCGAATGAACTCGGCTTGAGAGGCGTCCCAGAAGGGGGCGTCAGCCAGCAAGACATCATTGGGTAAAGGGCGGTGTTTTTCCAGGAAACTGGCAATCGCCTCTGGCGAGTTAGGCAGGCCCAACTGGGCAAACAGGTCATGGAAGCGAAACAAGTTATCGGACATGGTGGTATCAAAGCCTGTAGGAAAAATAAGAGGGAGTTGAGCTAGGCGTGTGATCGAACGACTTAATTCGCTGGCAGATACTCATTGCGCAAAATACCCTGTAGCTGTGTATAGGGCAGGAGCAACTCGGGTTGGCCGAACGAGTAAGGGGCGACTTCGTAGGGGTTGTACTTGATCAGCAAGCCTTGATCCGTCAGCGCGATATTTGCAGCGGGCTGGAACGGCCACATGCGATCCCAAGCAGCACGGTCTTCACGTGCTTCGCTCAAACTGGACACCCAGGTGTTGTGCGCCTGACGGACTAGGTCCTGGAAAGGTTTGATCTTGCCAGGGGCAATAATCCGGTCCAGGGGAAGGGCGGTCTTTAGGCGGTTGTCCCAATTAATGAATTGTGTCGCTGTAATACCATGCGCCGCACCGGTCATATAGATGCCGGAGCTCAGTTCAAGCACGGTCAGATCGCGGTTGCGGTAGCGAGCACGGGCAGACAGTTGAACCTCATCCCGGTTATTGGCTGTCGCCCAGTAGTAGTTCTCGAATTCCTTCAAGCCGCGATAGCCGGGGTGGCGTTCCGAAATGATGGTCATATTGGCCAGACCTTCGTCCACCAGCTTGGTCAGCTCGGCGTTGCCGGGGAAGATCAGGGATTGGACCTCCAGACGGGGGCATTCGCCCGTACAACCGGGTTTGACATGTTTGTAGTTAAGAGGCTGGGTAAAGACACCGTCTTTTTCGGTCTGGTCTTGGGTCTGGGTGGGAATTAGGGAAATGTTGGAGCTAGGCGTGCTGGAGCAGGCGGACAAAGCCAAGGCTGTCAGGCTCAGGAGCAATAACTGATAGGGGCGCTGTAAAGTCATGGAGTCGTAGTCCTATCGGATAGTTTTGGAATCTTGCCCAAACAGGATCTGACGAGCCTTGTCGTCATGAGCGGGGGATCCGGGATTGATTTGTTCTACCAAGGCATAAGCGCGTTGGGTGGCTGGGCGTTCGGCAATGCGCTGGAACCAGCGCTTCAAATGCGGGAAGTCGTCCAGGTTCTGTTGCTGGCGTTGATGCGACACGATCCAGGGGTAACTGGCCATATCGGCAATAGAGTAGTCGCCGGCGATAAAGTCGCGCTGCTCCAGGTGCTTGTTCAGCACACCGTAGAGGCGGCCTGTCTCGCGCACGTAGCGGTCGATGGCGTAGTCAATCTTGACGGGGGCGTAGACAGAAAAATGGTGATTTTGACCGGCCATAGGGCCTAGTCCGCCCATTTGCCAGTACAGCCATTGCAAGGTCTCGGTACGGATGCGCAGATCTGCAGACAGGAACTGGCCAGTCTTTTCAGCCAGATACTGCAAGATGGCTCCGGATTCAAACAGGGCGATAGGCTCACCGCCATCTTGCGGGGCCTGATCAACAATGGCGGGAATGCGGTTATTGGGGGCGATACGCAGAAATTCAGGTTTGAATTGATCGCCCTGGCCGATATTGATGGGATGAATGGTGTAGGGCAGACCGGACTCTTCCAGGAACATGGTGATTTTATGTCCGTTGGGAGTGGTCCAGTAATACAGGTCGATCATGCGTTCTCCTTGCTAAGTGAAGACTCTGGCCTGTCCGTGGCGAGATACCAAGATGACGTATCCAGCAGCGCTGGGCTACTATTGTTCGCCTGAATACGGTTTATAGGAAGTCAAAGACTGTTATGAGCAAAATCTATCATAATCCGCGCTGCAGCACTTCGCGCAACGCCTTGGCCATGATGCAGGAAAAGGGCTTGGAGCCCGAGATCATTGAGTATCTGAAAACGCCTTTGTCTCGTCATGAATTGAAAACTCTGATTGCGGCAACGGGTTTGACAGTACGCCAGGCCATGCGCAGCAAAGAGGCTATTTACAGCGAACTGAATCTGGGCAACTCCGATCTGAGCGACGAGGATCTGCTGGCGGCGATTGAAGCCCATCCTATTTTGCTGAACCGTCCCATCGTAGTGACAGAAAAAGGGACGCGTCTGGCGCGTCCCCTGGAAGTCGTTCAGGAAATTCTTTGATAAGAACTGCCTGAGCGAATCGCGCAGCAGCTTTTACTGGGCGATGGCTTCCAATGCAATCGTAATGGTGACTTCGTCGCCCACGTAAGGCACGTTAGCGCCCATGTCAAAGTCGCTGCGCTTGATCTGAATCTTGCCGTCCGCGCCCAGGGCTGGCTTGTTCATCATGGGGTGCTTAGGCATGGTCAAGAAAGACTCGATCGTCATGGTCACTGGCTTGGTGATGCCCTTGATGGTCAGCTCGCCTTTGGCCGAGACTGGTTTGTCACCATCAAACTGAATGTCTTTGGACACAAAGCTGGCTTCAGGGAATTTTTCTGTATTGAAGTGATCCTTGCCCTGGATATGTTCGTTAAACAGGGGAAAGCCGGTGCTGACCGAACGGGTATCGACTTTCATGTCGATGCTGCCGGTTTTGGCTTCCTGGTCCAGGGTGACGGTACCTTGGGCCTTGTCAAAACGCTGGCTTTGCGTGCTCAAGCCCAGGTGCTTGTAGCTAAAGTGCACGAAGGTGTGGCTGGGTTCAACCTGATAGGTGACTGGAGCCGCCTGGGCAGCAAAAGCAAACAAAAAACTGGCGGACAGGGCAATCACTGGCTTGATCATGAGGGGGTAATCCTTGTTATACGGGGAGGAAAGAGGGGGGCGCTGAGGCAGTTGTTTATTTCGCATCAATCTTGAAGTTGACGGTGATCTCGTTGGCCACGATGTCATAGCTGGACCAAGAGCCTTCACCAATTGCAAAGTCGCCACGTTTAATTTCGAAAGCGCCGGAGAAGGTGGCCTTATCGCCTTCAGGGGCCATCTTGGCCACTACGGTGACAGGCTGCTCACGGCCTTTGATTTGCAAGACACCTTGCACTTCATATTGCTGAGCATCGATAGCGCGAAAACTCTGGGAGCTGAAAACAGCTTGGGGATGTGCGTCAATATCGAACCAGCGCTCATCCTGTAATTCGTCGTCGGCTTCATCCGAGCCGGTATCGACGCTATCCAAGGCTACTTTCAAGACCACCTTGGATTTGTCCAGGGCGTCGGGATCAAAATTTAACTCGCCTTCAAATTTGCGGAACTGACCATCCAGCTTGACGCCCATTTGGGAATACTGAAAGCCGATCTCGCTATTTTGAGCGTCTAGCGCCTGGTAGCTTTTGGCATGGGCCGACAGGGCCGTGGTCAGACCCAGCGTACCGATCACAAGGGACAGCAAGACAGATTTGCTCATTATTTGGTCTTTCCTAAAGAAAAAGTGATGCGGCTTAGCAGGCCGTCACGGTCAATAAACTGATGCTTGAGGGCCGCCAAAATGTGCAGGCTGACCATCGCGATCAGGATGTAGTTCAAGGTAATGTGAACTTGGACCAGTAATTCGCCTAAAGGTTTGTTCTTGGCGACCAGATCAGGCAGAGGTAGGACGCCGAACCACACTGTCTGAAAGCCTTTGGCCGAACTCATTAACCAGCCCGTCAGGGGGATGGCGGCCATCAAAAGGTACAGGGCGGCATGACCGCCGTGGGCCAGAGCGCGCGTAAATGGAGTCATGCTCGATGGCAGTGAGGGGGGGCGATTGAATAAACGCCAGCTCAGCCGCAAGATCAGCAAGAACAATAAGGAAATGCCTATCCACTTGTGCCAGGAGTAAACCTGCAGCTTCAAGGGAGACAAGGGAAGCGTTTTCATCGTGTAGCCCACGATAACTAATCCAATCAGGGCTAATGCCATCAGCCAGTGCAAGCTGCGTGCTACCCGTGTGTAGCGTTCACGGGTCACTGGAAGGGGGGAGGTACTCATTGATAATGCCTTTCATTTACGAAGCCAAGGCACTTTAACCTGTTTGTAAGCATCCTAAAAGCCCCGATTTTGAAACGCTGTGATGCAAAAATGAAGGGTAATCAAGGCAAAGATCTGCCTGCTGACCGTTTTATGGCTGTTTTCACGTGGGGGCTTTTAGCAGCGGGTGGGGGCGGGCTACACTCGGTCTTTGGCTGTTTGGAAGGAAGTCAGTATGTGGAAAACCGTGTTGGCCGTCGCGATGGCGGGTTTGCTGGCAGCATGCCAGGGGTCTAAACAGGCCGATGAGAACAATTTCAGCACGGCTATTCAGTCCTATCTGGATACGCGCGATGGTTTGTGTGTGGGCATACCGGGCCGGGTCTATCCGTATCAGGCCGAGCACGACTCGGCCTTGATAGTTCAGGACAGGGCGCGTCTAGCTGCTTTGGCAAAGACAGGCCTACTGCGCAATGTGGGTTCTGCCGACGCGCCACGTTATGAGCTCGAATCCAGTGCTCAGCCTTATCTACGCCGGGGAAGCTCAGAGCAGAGCAAAGGTGAGCATGACGCCTTTTGTACTGGACGCCTTGTTCTAGATCGAGTTGTATCGTTTACGGAGCCGGCTAGTTCAGGTGGTTTTACTCTTAGCCAAGTCAACTATGTTTATCACTTGGCGGATGCAGCCGCTTGGATCAAAGACCGGGCAGTGCTGGATAGTTATGAGGATCTAGAAGCCTTGATTGCTCCTGAAGTACAAGGCCAGGCCCGGATGATTTTGACTAACAAAGGCTGGATTCACCAGAATTTGTACAGATAGCTTTTGGCGGCCGTGGGTCTCACAGCTTATTGTCTGATCTCTGAAAAGTGCTTTGGCCGGCAGAGCCTGTGGATTCACGGCACTGCTGGCTTGTGATTACGTATGTGCTCACGGTGAGGCAGGCTAGGGCTGAGAGGGAAGGGGAGTCAGATGACTCAGAGGTACCCAGCCTTGGGCCCCGTCTTGGGGGCGCAGACACCAGCACCAGCCATTCAATATTCGGTCGCCTTCTAGCACTTGTCCCGGATCAACATCCATTTCTTGAGCGCTATAGTCCTCCCGCGCTCGTCCGGCGTTGCCCTCAGCCAGGCGTTCAATGATTTGCTCGGGCACCCAGCCGCCAGAGTGAGTTTGGGTCGAGCAATAAATCCAGTTTTCCCAGTTTTCAGGGCCTTGATAGAGCTCCCCAATGCTTAGCAGCTCACCACGTTTGAGCGTGAGCGGATCAGGGTATTCAGAACGATGAGAGGCTGTGACGAGGTAGATCATGGCTGTGGATGCAAAGCAGTATCAAAGGGGCTTTATTGTAAAAGCCATAGGTCTCAGCTTGGGGACTGGACTGCATAATAAGTAGATTTTTAGTAGATGTCGTCTTAGCGCTGGAGCCTAAGCATCTGTGGCACTCGTTGTCCGTGCTGTTGTCCTTATCGTAGATATGGCGCGTATCCCAAAACTCATGCCTTGTGAGATAGCATCAGCACCTTGCGGATCAGTCTACTCATCACATAAAATGCAATTAACGGAAAAGACGAGGACAAAATGAAAAAACGGTCTGCACGAGAAGAAGGGCAGTTCGACTTGCCAATTTTAGGCTCGCAGGCCGTGGATATCTCGGCAGAGGCCTTGTTTGACACCTGGTTGCAGCACCAGCGACCGCCCATGGCACCCAGCACCCAGCGCGTTTATCGCACCTTATGGCGACGGTTTTTACAGGCACTGCAAGATCACAAAAAACAGTACACGCAGATCAAGCCTGTTGATATTCGGGAGTTTTTAAGCAATCTGAATGAGGTCCGTCGGCCCCAGCGCGAACGCTATCAGCAAGTAATTGCCCGTGCCTACGAAGAGCTTTGCCGTCAGGATGGTCGATCAGAAAACCCCGCGCTGGCCCCCGCCATCAACGACCCCTTCAAGGAAAACTGGCGCCAGGCCCCCGATAATCAGGCCACTCAATTTCTTTCTGTAGATCAATGCCTTGCCACGATCAAGGCCCTACGCACCCGACTGCGGGTGCTTGAAATGGCCAGTGACATGACCATCGCTGCCCGCTGGCGTGAATATCGTGATATGACGATTGTGGCCCTGATGCTGGGCACAGGTTTGCGACCGGTGGAGTTGGGCCAGTTGCACCCTGCCGCGATAGGCCTGGCCAAACGCACAGCGGAACCCACAGAAACAGATGAAGCCGATGACGAAGAGTCAGCCCACTGGCGTGACGGCACTGTCCTACTCAAGCTGGCTGGCGCGGCAAAACGTGAGGTCGTCGTGCCAGTCTGGTGTGAAGGCATCTTGCGTAGCTGGTTAATCTTTAGTGGAGCCGAAGACGCTTCAGCCTGGGGAAAGGATAGCCGTGTCTTTCCCGGCAGCCGTCAGATCAGCGCTGCTCGGCCCCAAGCGCAGATGAATCCCGCTACGCTGGCCCGTATCGTCAGCAAATGGGGGGTCAAGCAGATGGATCTTTTAATGACACCCCAACGGCTGCGCAACACCTTTGGGGCGGGCTTGATCGAACGCGGTTTTTCTCTGCCCGAAATTGAGGAGATTATGGGCTACGCCCCGGGTGCTGCCAGCGCATGGCGTCTGCAAGCGTCCTGGTTGGCGTGGCTGTATGCACAGAAAACACCCGACAACCCCGCAATTACAGAGAATACGCAGTCAGGATGAAGGGGCTAGTCACAGATTAGTCAGCTACCGGAGGCATAATTTCAGGTCTATTTCGTCTATTCATTGATGAGGAGTTTGAAGTGGCGTCTACACCTGTTTTTCGTCGTGCTGTAGCAGCAGATCTGGAAGCGATTGTGGCCATGTTGGCGGACGATATTCTGGGTCAGAAGCGTGAAAACACCAGCTTGCCTTTGGCTCAGTCCTATCTGGACGCATTTGCAGCGATAGAGGCGGATCCGAACCAGTATCTGGCCGTTGTAGAGCTGAATGGCGCAGTGGTAGGAACCTTGCAGATTACTTATATGCCTGGTCTGTCGCACCAAGGTGCCTGGCGTGGGGAAATTGAGTCCGTGCGCATCGCCAGTTCCGCTCGTGGTTCGGGATTGGGGCGCTTGATGATCCAGTGGGCGGTAGAGCAATGCCGTCAGCGCCAATGTCGACTTGTGCAGTTGACCTCGGATATGGCGCGAACCGATGCACATCGGTTTTACGAGCAACTGGGTTTTACGGCTAGTCACAAGGGTTTCAAACTTACCCTGTAAGACAGCCTCTTTTTTAGAAATCTACGCCACTGTGTCATCGGGTTTTGTCTTTGGGTTATGAAAATAATTCTGCTGCCGAGAAGTTAATAAATATCTAAAAATCCTAGCTGCCTAATTAAAAAATAATAAATATTAAAATAATTAGGACGTGAATTATCGGATTATATTTATTAGTCTACAGACAACAATTCGCCTTATTTGAAAAATTGTTTTTAAATAATGGTTTGTTTGAGTTTTTGTAATTCGTCTGATACTCTTTATTTGCCTAAGGCAAGCCCGTAACAATTAGGGGCTATTTAATTAATAAGCTGAGGAGTTAGATATGAATAGCAAAGAAGATAAAGATCTTTCGGATGAAGAAAAAACAATCCGTGCCTATGGTCAATGGATAGAGATAACGATTTTTGTGGTTAACTCAAATTTCAAAGTGAATGACGCTCATCTGGAGTGGGGGAAGTTTCATAAACCAGGGGATAAGGATAAAGAAAGATCCGCCAGTGAAATAAATGGAACCATTATCAAGGATGAGGATTCCTACACAATAGCTTCCTGCGGGCGAGAGAGTGAGTCTTCCGGAACTGAAGGGAAATTTTCATTATATGACGGCGATAAGGTTGTATTTCAATATAATTGGGACTGCCCGTGGAGTGGCTCAAATAGCGATAAATTGGATGTAAAAGATAAAGACAGATATACAGTTAATAAAAAGGGTGGCGGTAGCACAAGCGGTGCATCAGGAAATATTTTTATTACTGTTGTTAAAAAATATTAATGGTGGAATTATGGCTATAGAATCTAAATCTATAAATCCCTTATTAGGGATTACCGTCGGATCTACCGTTCTTGGAAATGATTTTTCGCCATCAGTATTGAATCAGCCGATTACCAAAATGATCACTCAAAAAGAAGTTGAGATGAGCATGAGTGGGAAAAGCCAGTATGTGTATACAGATTCTCTGAACGAAGGAACACTAGGATTTTCAGGGGCATATGGAGCATCGGGTGTCGCGAAGTTTACTTCTGCCGTTGCCGTGTCCGTAAGTAACGCGACTGCCTCAGAGTCTAAATCGATAAAAGTTTCTTATAATATTTCTATGATATCGGGCATAGAGTATATCGATTTTGATAACTTGCTGGTGGGAGATGTTTTAAATTCTTTAAGCGCAGGGCCTAAGCATCAGGCGTTGAGTGTCCTGGACAAGTTTATCGCTGCCCGTGACCACGTCGGCTCATCCAGCGAAAAAGAAAAGTTGATGAAGGAGTGGGTGCAGGAACTGCAACATTTCATCTCTTCATATGGTGATGGCTTGGTTGTTGGAGCCATCTGGGGTGGGATGGGTTCTGTTTCGACAGAAATGAGCAACAAGAAGTCGGAGGATAATTGGAAATACGGCGAAACAGCTGGATTTACTTATTCAGGAGTCGGAGCTTCAGTATCTATAGAGCAAACATATAATGGTTCTAAAAAAAACCAGACTTCCGATGTCAATGTTTCTTGCAAGTCCCACGCGAGTGGCGGCTGCGTTGAAAGCCAGGTGAATTCATGGTTTGATGTAGTTGCTAATAAGTCCTTTGAAGAAATATCAGGGATCAGCTTGCTGGACAAAGCGCCAATGCAAAGTTCGGTCAGTCGCCCCCCTGAAATCCCTGAGTTTTTAAAACCTGAAAAAAATCCGGAAGTTGAAGATAAACTGGAATCAATAAAAAAACTGGGTGACTCTGAGGAGTTTTCTATATCTTCGGGGTATGAGGAGGCAAAAAAAACTAACCCAGAGTTAACTATAGATAAATTTAGATCAATAATTAGAGATGAGAATAATATTGATGGTCTAAATAACTTGGCCGATAAGGTTAAGAAAAACTCATTGGATGTTTTATCAAAAGGGAAGGTTTATAAAGGAATCCCTAAGTCCTTGTTAAAGGGTGCCAGGGAAGGGGTTTTGAAATCAAGTTCTGACTATGCTGTTTTGGGCGCATGGATAGCAAACTGGTCTGATATTTTTCCTTGGATGTCTATGGGGTATATGAACGATATCAGCAATGATGAGGTGGCGGAATACATATTGAAAATTCGTTGTATGATGCAGGACTTGTCCACGTTAAATACTATCTATAATACGTTTAACGCATGCAATATCAATTTGGATTTTTGCCATCTTAAATCAGCATCTCAAGTGGCAGACTCTTTTAAAATTGCTCAAATAAAATTAAGCGATAATATGTGCCGAGACGATGCTATAAAAATAGCATTTGAATCATTAAGCGAAGAGGCCCAAGAAATTTATACTAAATGGAACCAGCTTGGATTTTTGCGTAACGCTGAACTCGGTTTAGGCCTGCTGCTTGATGATAAATCAGTAAGCAGTGAAATAATAAATGTTCATCCTGTGCCTTACCCGGAAGTCACCTATAAAGCTGCTTATTGTAGCTATGGAAGTAATAATCCCACTGCTTTTAGCTCTTTTGTCAAGATGCTACCATTCATCGATACAAACGGTGATATTTATGCATTTGGTCCTTCTTTAATGCTTTTAAGAAAAGCGCTGCCTGAAAAGATGATATTTACTAAAGGTGGAGCAATCGCGCTGAAATTCGAGGCAAATAAAGAAAAAGGGATTTTGTTTAATGGTGATCTTCGTTTAATACCGATTCCATATTCTGCTGCTAAAGGAATTGAATGGCGTGGTCAAAGTCAGGGCCGAAGTCTTGCATCTAGCGAGTCTCTGCAAAGCCAATTCGAAGATTTGGAAAAAGAGCTTGGAAAACTCAATATTTGTACTTTGAGCAGCGACTCATGGTCTAAAAATTGGGATAGCAACGTTCCGTATACGCTGCGTAAAATCAGTACTAGCTATATTGGAACAGTTGAGAAAATCAGCAATATATTTGGGTGATTAATCAAAGAATAGTTTGAAAAATGATATTTTTGGGAAATGATGGTGAAAACCTCTTCAGGCTTAATGATGCCTGAAGAGGTTTTGAATTTGAGTCCTTGTTAACCATATTGTTATCTATGTTTTTTAATAATTAAAAATATATAAATATCGGGGTTGTTGATCTAGGAATTGATATTATTAATAGGAAGATATTGAGATGACTGTTAAAGCGAAAATAATGAGTATTGCTATACAGCCAGGCCCCTCATGCGTATTTCTCGGCTACAAGTCCTCTGGTATTACGGCCAAGAATAAGAGCTACCGAGAAATCATAAAGTCCTACCCCGCAGGAGATAAAGACGATTGGGCCGGGCTGTATGTTGCCCAAGATCGGGCTACGGCGGAAGGTTACTTGCCGGACTCTTTGCCTAAAAACGGCACAGGAGATGCTTATATCAACCTGATTTACATTGAAGCCTCTACCGTTAATAGTTTTGATGGCAAAGGTAAGAAAACCCAGCTTGTCGATATTACGGGGAGCGAAATAGCAGACCCTAAGGTTCCACAAAAAGAAAAAGCCAAGCTGGTCAGAAAAGCGTTGAGCGAAATAGGAATTCAAATCCCTGAGAACAAACCGCTGATCGAGACGCTGGGATTGCAGGGGTATATCTGCCGAGGCCCGCATACAGCGCAGGAACTGGAAATTATCGTTCCATTCAATTTTATCAACGCCAAGCAGGCTGTCTCTTTGGCCAACCTGCAGTCCTTTACATACAAAGGACACTTGCCGGTAGGCAATCCCGTGCTGAATCCGGCGCTTGGAATCGCAAACCCGGATACCTCCATGAAGACGAAACCGGCTTTACCCTTAGCACCTTAAGGCAATTAGGTCGGGATGGGCCGACCTTTACGCATTGCTGCAGTACGGACAGTCAGCCATCTCTACACCGGTGCACCAGCACGCAGAAGTTGGGCATAGACTCCGTCGAGTTCGGCAAGCTCGTCGTGTGTCCCTTGCTCAACAAGCTGCCCGGCTTTCAGCACGAAAATTCGATCCGCACGGCGTACTGTCGATAGACGATGAGCGATTGAGATGACCGTGCGATTTGAAGCCATCTTCGCCAGCGCTGCTGACATGGCGCTTTCGGTCGTATTGTCCAGCGCGCTGGTAGCCTCATCAAGCAGCAAGACAGGAGGATTGCGTAGAATCGTGCGCGCCAGTGCAAGCCGTTGTTTTTCCCCGCCTGAAAAACGATAGCCACGTTCGCCCACGGTGGTTTGATAGCCCTCCGGGAGGGAGGCGATCAGATCATGGATCTGTGCTGTCTGGGCGGCAGCAACAAGCTCCTCGTCACTGGCCTCTGGCTGCGCAAACCGCAAGTTCTCTGCGATGCTGGTATTGAGCAGAAATGGTTCTTGCATCACGACCCCTAGCGTGTTGGCTAATTGTTCGAAACTCATTTCGCGCAAATCGATGCCATCAATCGTGATGCGTCCAGCATCGGGGTCTGCCAAGCGAGCCAAAAGATAGCCCAAGGTAGTCTTGCCGGCCCCGGTAGGGCCGACAATTGCAATATGTGAACCGGCCGGAATATCCATAGACACATTGAGCAGGTTGCTCAGGCCCTTCTGGTAGCCATAGCTCACTGCTTCCAGGCGTACGTGACCAGTAGGGCCCGTGGCTGGGAAGCTCTTGGGATATTTGGGTTCCGTCACCTCTGGCTTGGTGTCCATGTACTCAAATATGCGAATAAAAAGCGCTCTGGTCGTGCGCAGTTGTACTGTGCTGGCCAGCAGAGCTTCAAGTGGCCACATCAGTTGCTCCTGGAGCGCAATCAGTGCAACCAGAGTGCCGATGGTGACAAGGGTTCCTTGACCAATCAGCCACCCACCGAGCAGTAGCGTCAAGGCCGGCAGCGCCCCCAGCAGTAAATAGATGATGGTCCATTGCCATTCTCCGGCCGTGTGTGCGCGTACTTCCAGTTTCGCAACATCGGCGGAGCTTCGTGCAAAGCGGTGTGTCAGGAACTCCGCCCGAGCCAGGGTCCGCGACAAAACAATGCCAGGCGCTGAAAGCGTTTCTTGTACTGCAGCCGACATCTCGGCATGGCCGGCTTGCTGTTCATGAGTTAGTCGTTCACGCCGCTCGCCGATTTTGCTGCTGAGCAGAACTAATGGCGGCAACACGGCAAAGGAGAATAGTGCCAACCGCCAGTCCAGCAGCATCATGGCAATGGACGTTGTGATCACAATGCTGATATTGCGAGCAAGTTCGGTCATTGTGTTGCTGACAACCGATTGCAGACCACCCACGTCATTGGCAATACGCGATTGAATTTCTCCAGTGCGAGTTCGTGTGTAGAAACTCAAGGAAAGCGTTTTCAGATGACTGTAAAGCTGGACTCGAAGGTCATGCATGATTTCCTGACCAATCTTTGTGGACAGGATGGTCTGCACTACGTTGATGCCAGCGCCTACAGCAGTCACGCCTACCAGGCCGAGCGCAAGCACGGTTAGCAAACCCAGGTTCTTTTCGGGTAATGCCGAGTCAATGATTTCGCGAAGCAAGAAGGGCGAGGCCAATCCTATGACGGCACCTACTGCTAGTAAGCCCCCTAATAGTATCAGTCGAATGCGCCAGGGTTTAAACAGTGCCAGAACTCGGCCTGTGGGAAGATGCTGCGACGCAAGCGAGTTGTAGTCAGTACCTTGTTCCATGAGAGTGATGTCTATTGATGCGAGTCCAGTCGTATCACTGCCTCGACTTCGATAGCCGCCCCCAAAGGCAGCCATGCAACGCCAAAGGCAGTACGAGAGGGGTATGGGCTGGTGAACATTTCTTGCATAAGCTTGTTGACCAAGATCCACGATTCCTGGTCAACAAGCAGTACGGTTAATTTGATGATGTTTGATAGATATGCGCCTTCGGCTTCGCAGATTGCCTGGATGTTCTGGAAGGTCTGTCGAATTTGATTTTCAACCCCGTCTACAAGTTGCATCGATACAGGGTCAATGCCAATTTGCCCGGAGGTGTACAGGAAATCACCTGTTCGGACGCCTTGGGAGTACGCTCCCAAAGCGCTGGGAGCATGTTCAGTTGAAATGATAGATTTGTGCATATGCAAGCCGCTTAAATTGAAATAAGACCATCGATCGTTGTCACGCTTTCGCCACCCACCTCAATACGTGAGTCCGGAGAAATTTTTAGCGTTATTTTTCCTTCGCGCCCAAGTGCCTGACCTTGCGAGCTTGAGAAGTGGTTGCCGAATACAGATGTTTGATGAGTCTCGGCGATAAAAGCGGCGATTGCGCCGTTGCCACTTCCGCACACGGGGTCCTCGTTGATGCCGAGTATGGGAAAGAAGGAGCGCGATTCAATTGCGGTCTTTTGATCTTTGCCTTGCGCACCGAATACGACGATGCCTGCCGTGTTGTGCGCTTTGCTGAATTCGTGCAGCTCATCAAGCTTGGGTGTCAGCGACAAGACATCCTGGGCAGTAGGTAGCTGCACCACCGTATGGATGGGGCCGACGTTCACAAACCTTGGTGTGACCGCAGACAGGGAAGGGGCGCCAAGTATGTCTCGAACGAGCTGAACTTCATTGGCGTTCAGCTCTACAAATGTGGCTTTGGGCAGCTCAAAGAAAATCTGCTTAGAGGCAGTGCCTTCACCCTCCACTCGGATGGGAATCAAGCCGACTTCACATTGCTGTGTAATCAAACCATTCTTCGGGTGGACGAGACCGGCTTCAATCAGCGCATGAGCCGTTCCAATCGTCGGGTGTCCTGCAAAGGGAAGCTCCGACGTTGGGGTAAAAATTCTGATTGTGTAGTCTGCTGCCGGATCTGTGGCAGCAGACACAAAGGTAGTTTCAGAGACGTTGGTCCAGTTGGCGATGCTTTGCATCTGGTGTGGGGTCAGGCCGGTGACATCAAGCACGACTGCAACCGGATTGCCTTTGAACGAGGTGTTGGCAAAAACATCAACTTGCTTGAATTTAACCTGCATATGGGCGCCTGCTTGATAAGAGTATGGCTCTGGAGCGAGCATGTTTTTCTACCTTATCAAGAAATACAGGCGTCATTAGTGCGTATAGTGCACAACTGATATGCAAGAAAATAGTCTATCTTCAGCCCGTGATTTATCAGGACTACTCCGTGAACATTCAATTTGCCGTGAGGTGCTAAGTGAGCACTTCCTCGTTTTCCAGTCAGCAGTCAGATGAATTTGCTGCATTTGTTGCAATTGTCCGTACCGGATCATTTACTGCCGCAGCGCTTAAACTACAACGTCATCCATCCATTATTTCTAAACGCATAGCCTCGCTTGAAGAGCGGCTGGGAGTACGCTTAGTTGAACGCTCCACAAGACGCATCAAGCTGACAGATGCTGGTGAGCGCTTTTATGAAAGGCTGAATGCCGCGGCTCAAATACTGGAAGAGGCGGAGCAGGAGGCAGGGCACTTATCCAAAGAGATCGTAGGCAGTCTGCGGATTAGCCTGCCTGGAGCATTAGGTCGGCTATGGCTCAGCCCGATTGTTTCCCGGTTTGCTCAGGCCCATCCCCGGCTGACGGTGCATGTAGATTACTCGGACAAATACGTGGATGTGATTGCAGAGGGGTACGACGCGTGTGTCCGCGTTGGGGCTTTAGAGGACAGTCGCCTGATTGCAAACAGGCTTTGTAGTCATAGCAGGATTCTGTGCGCATCCCCCCAATACATTGAGCGACATACGCGTCCTGCTCATCCCAAAGACCTGGCCAATCACAATTGTCTTGGTCATACAGGCTTGCGAACCTATCCAGAATGGGTCTTGTATCAAGGAGAAGAGACACTGGCTGTCACTGCAAGCGGCAATTTTGTCAGCAACGATGGCGAAGCCTTGCTGGATGCAGCGCGCCAAGGGATAGGAATACTGGGGTCCAGCAACTGGCTGGTTGCCAGAGATATAGCGGCAGGGACTTTAGTGCCTGTTCTTCCTGGTTGGACCTTCGACAGGCAGTCCGCCATCTACTTTATCCGTCCCTCCGCCAAGTTCACTCCATCGAAAACAGCCGCGTTCAAAGCCTGGGTAGAGAAAGCGTTTGCCAGTGGTGCTCCCTGGGAGAAGCTGCTTTCTTAGTTGATAGCCCTTGCTGAGTCTGGGCCAATCGTCGCTTTGGCCTTGAGACTACCGCTTTGCACGGCACAGGGAGTTTTTCTAGGGTAGGCAAACGCATGAATCCGGCTGCTGAAGGGGGCAACAAGGCGGATTCTGATCGGCTAAACGGGGAACTGTGTCGCTAAAGGGCAGCTTGGTTTACTCCGTGATTTCATCTTGCAAACTGCGTAAATAGGCTTCAGCCTGCGCAAACTGCTTCTCGTTAAAGACCCGAATGCCTTCGGATTCCAGTAGGGCCGCAGTGACTCCTTGTCCCTGGACACGCTTGCCGGTAAAGGTACCGTCGTAAATAGAGCTGGAACCACAGGATGGGCTGTCCTCTTTAAGGACGGCCACCCGAATATTCTTGAGTTTTGCTTGCTCCAAGGTTTGCACGGAGCCGGCTATAAAAGCGCGAGACACATCATTTCCTTGAGCGTCTACAACACGAGCCAGCCCGGAGAACACCTGCATTCCGCCGCCACCAATAATTTCGGCGGGTGGGCGGGGTACCGGCATTCCGCCTGCAAGTTCGGGGCATACGGATATGACACGGCCTTCACTAAGCCAGCGTGCCAACACCTCATCCTCTGCCAGCTTGTGAGTGCCGTTGTAGCGGACAGGTTTGCCAAGCAGGCATGAACTCACTAAAACGAATTTCATCATATCGGTTCGCTCTGTTATTTAGCGCAAGACTGGCAATTCACCATGCGGCGACGCAGCCTGAAGATAAAAAGACTGGGGAGTATAGCAATGGCTTGTAGCGACAGTGTGCAGGAGTTCACTTGGGATTGGTCAAGTTCAAACAGGCTCGTTTTCCTCCCTCGAGGACGGCTGGGAAACATCGCATAATGTATATTATGTAAAGTCAGTAATAGACGTGTACATCACTTGCTTCTAGGAACCTCTTCTTTCTCTCCTCAAGAGTTGTTTCCAATATCGGCTGTTGAGCAGCTTATCAAAGCTGATTTCTACATCACCTATCCTGCCTTCGTCTATTTGCGCGCAATTGCCGGCTCCCTCCATCGGCATCCCCAACGTCCGTCTACTTTTACGAATGTTCGTTGCGACCTTCGGGCCGTCGGATGGTTCATCCGCAGATATTTTTCGCTACTACTCCGTTTGCCTGCAGCCCAGCTACCTACAAGATGGGTATAGTGGCAAACACAGTTAATTGGAGCAACGCACCATGGGCCATGTACTACAGTTTGCCGAACGCGATCCTAGCTTGAGCGATGAACTGGCGAAGCCGCAGATAGATACGCTGCGCGAAGCCTTGTTATTGAAGCAATACGAGCGTTTGCACAAGGCGGATCAGACTCTGTTGATTGTGGTGGCCGGTTTGGACGGTGTTGGTAAAGGCACAGCCATCAACACGTTGAACACTTGGCTGGACCCTCGCCATGTGCACACGCTGGCGTTTGGTAAGTTGAACGAAGAAGAAGCCATGCGGCCTTTGATGTGGCGGTATTGGAATAGTTTGCCTGCACGCGGTCAGACGGGTTTGGTCTTTGGTTCCTGGTATGCGCCTTTGATGAAGGAGTTGGGACGTAAAGAGCCTGATCCTGCCAAAGTTGCGCTCTATACGCATTTGATTAATCGCTTTGAGGCTCAACTGGCCTATCAAGGCGTGCAGGTGCTCAAGCTGTGGTTTCATCTTTCTGCTCAGGCGCAGCTGGATCGCTGCGCTACCTTGATGGCTGATCCCAATACTGCCTGGCGTGTCAGCAAGGCGGACTTGAAAGTTCATAAGCATTTCAACCGCTTACGTAATGCTGGCACTCAGACCATCAACTTAACCCACCGCAACTATGCGCCTTGGGTGGTGATCCCCAGCGCGGACAAAAACCTGCGTGATGTGTCCCTGGCCAAGGTGGTCCTGCAGGCGATGGACAAACCTATTGTTCCTCGGCAGGTGAAAGAGCCTCATGCCTTCCCCTTTCGCTTGAACCAGCCCGCTGTTTCCCTGCTCTGCCCTCCTCCTGCGGAGCCAGTAAAGGATTACGACGCGGATCTTTTGCATTGGCAAGGTCGTTTGTCTTTCGCGGTACGTAGCAAGGCCTTTCGCAAGCATTCCTTGGTGCTGGTGTTCGAGGGGCGCGATGCAGCCGGTAAAGGCGGCACCATTAACCGTCTGACTGAAGCTTTAGACGTTCGGACTTACGACATTCATCCTATTTCAGCCCCGAACGAGGTGGAATTGGCACGCCCTTATTTATGGCGTTTCTGGCGGAAATTGCCACGACTGGGAGAGTTATCTATTTTTGACCGCTCCTGGTATGGCCGAGTGTTGGTGGAGCGAGTGGAAAAACTGACTACTCGCGCTGCCTGGCAGCGTTCCTACGAGGAAATTAACGAGTTCGAGGCGCAATTGCTGGCCAATGGCACGGCGATCATCAAGTTTTGGCTGGATATTGATAAGGATGAGCAGCTCAAGCGCTTCAAAGCCAGGGAGCAAACGCCCTTCAAGGCTTACAAGATTACCGAAGATGATTGGCGCAATCGGGATAAATGGTCAGCCTATCAACGTGCAGCAGAAGAGATGTTTGCGCAGACTGATACCCATATGGCGCCTTGGCATATTGTGCCCAGCAAAGACAAAAAAGCCGCCCGTATTCAGGTGCTGCGCACGGTGGTTGAAACGCTGGAGTCGCTGGATGAACACATGATCAGCCTGAACGAGCCCGCTTTGTCTGATCAGGTCAGTGAGCAGGTTTAGGAACAGTGTAGACAGTAGGTATTTGCCAGCGATCGGCAGTCGGTGACGAGGTACATCGGCTACCCACTCACGCGCTACCTCTACCGGGTGCCCTGTGAAGCGCCAAAAATGGCGAGCTAAGTCCCAGCCCCGAGCTTTACAGATCCTGCCCTGCGGCCAGACTGATTATCTTGTGCCAGCGCTTGGCTTCTGATTCGCTGCCAAGCTGGACATCCCAGCTTTGTGTTGGATTACGCAAGGCTAGTGTCAGCCCCCTGCTCTGCCTGCTTACGGAGTCAATATCCGCAAAGATAAAGGCGCGGGTGCCCTGCCCGGTTTGAATCTGACCACGTTTTTGCAGAGCATCTAGGGAGATAGAGCCATCGGCGAAAGACAGCTCCAGTTTTCGTTGACCTGCTTGCTTTTTGCCATGAATCGCCAGATAACGGCGTCGCCAGACAATGAATGGTGCAATCAGAATGGCGGCTGCGATCAAGAGGCTCAGGATCGCAGCGATGACACCTGCACTAGCGCTGACCAGGCTAAAGAGTTGCATTCCACCATACACAAGCGCCGCAATAATCCCTATGAAAAGCAGGACGACGATAATGGGCATGGTGGAAAACTCCTTGTCTTAACGAGCCTGAACTTTGACGGTAGCTGCGGCTTGGCGGGCGTTTGCACGTGCTGTTTCCAGATCGGCGTCGGCGGCCAAAGCGACACCCATGCGGCGTTTTTCAAAGCTTTCTGGTTTGCCGAACAGGCGGATATCGGTTTGTGGGATACGCAGGGCGTCGGCCACATTCAGAAAATCTACCTCTTTTGCATCGACACCGCCGTAAATGACGGCGCTGGCACCGGGCATACGCAAGGCGGTATTCACAGGCAGGCCCAGAATGGCGCGTGCGTGCAACTCAAATTCGGACTGCCATTGGGTAGCCATGGTGACCATACCGGTGTCGTGAGGACGGGGGCTGACTTCGCTAAACCAGACCTGATCCCCCTTCACAAACAGTTCCACCCCAAACAGGCCTTGGCCGCCCAGGTTCTGGGTAACGGCTTGGGCGATGTCTCGTGCGCTTTGCAGAGCCTTGGGGCTCATGGGCTGGGGTTGCCAGCTCTCTACATAGTCCCCGTCCACTTGCGTGTGGCCGATAGGATCACAAAACTGAGTTTCTATTTGGCCGTCTGCGCCTACGGCTCGAACAGTCAATAAGGTGATTTCGTAGTCAAAGTCGATAAACCCTTCGACAATTACGCGGCATTGGCTAACGCGGCCGCCGGCCATGGCGTAGTCCCAAGCTTTAGCCACATCGTCCGGGCCGCTGATTTTGCTTTGGCCTTTGCCAGAGCTGCTCATCAAAGGCTTAACAACGCAGGGGTAGCCGATTTTGTTGTCGATGGCTGCTTGAAGTTCTTGCAGGGATTCGCAGAATTGGTAAGGGCTAGTGGGAACCCCCAATGTCTCAGCGGCCAGGCGGCGAATGCCTTCCCGGTCCATGGTCAGACGGGCCGCGCGGGCCGTAGGAATAACGCGCACCTTGCCTTGTGCTTCCAGCTCTTCCAGAACGCCAGTGGCAATGGCTTCAATTTCAGGGACGACCAGCGTGGGTTTTTCTTGTTCAATCAAAGCGCGCAATTGCTCGGCATCGCTCATGGTGATGGTGCGTGAGTGGTGAGCCACTTGCTGGCCGGGTGCGTTTTCGTAGCGGTCCACCGCAATGGTTTCGACCCCCAGGCGTTGCAACGCAATCAATACTTCTTTGCCCAGCTCTCCCGAGCCCAAGAGCATGATTTTGTCCGACGACGACGATAAAGGGGTGCCCAACAGGCTCATGGCGCGTGCTCCGCTGAAAGTGTGAAATTCAAAAGCGGTATTGTAATGCAGGCGGAGCCTGGTTTTTTTAAGCAAGATCGCTTTGTCCGTCCTGTCGGGTAAAGACCCGGACAGGACGGATGGGCTCAGGCTCTCAGCCCAGTGCCGCGCCCTACTCCACCATCAATTGCGCCATCATGCCCAAGTCTTCGTGCTCCAGGATGTGGCAGTGGAACATGCGCAGCCCAGGCAGTTCCTGTCGGAATGCCAGTCTGACGGTTTCATTGGGACGCAGGTTCACCGTATCGCGCCAGGCACGGAAAGGTTCTGCGGCAGAATGCATGCCGGTTTGACGTGCCAAGACCTGAAACTGGGTGCCATGCAGATGGAAAGGATGATCCATATGCGAGTCATTGATCACGTCCCAGTATTGCCATTGCCCGACCGGACAACGCAGGTCAATTCTGTCCATGTCGTAGACTTTATTGTTGATACGGAACATGGACCGCATGGCGCTCATGCCGGGCATCATTTCCGCGCTGTCCATCCCTGCCATCCCCTGATGATCCATGCTTGCTTGAGCCGTCGAGCTGGAGCCAGACTGCATAGGCATGTCGTGATTCATGGGCATGACTTCGCTAAATACTACTTTAGCGGTACTCGATGCCGCCGGGATGGCGGCTATGGCCCGGAGCTGTTGGGGCAGTTCCCGGTCTTGGCGCTGAATTTGTAGGGTGGCCAGGGTCAAGGTTTCCGGACGCTCCTGAACCATCATTTTCTGCCTATCGTAGTACAGGGCTTGCAGCGTGCTTTGCAGATCTTTATCGGCCTGAATAAAGAACTCGACTCGTTCGGCGGGGGCCAGTAAGAGAGACTTAACGGCTGGCCGGGGCTGCTCCAGCAACCCGCCGTCTGTCCCTACCTGAATCAAGCTTGCGCCAGGGATATGCAGGTTCAGATAACGGGCAGAGCAAGAGTTCCAGACGCGGATGCGGTTGCCGGTGCCAGCTTGAATATGGGGCTGCCGCTGACCGTTGAGCAAGACAAACTGCCCTTCCCGGCCATTCATCCAGTCCGGGCCGGTATTACCAGGAATATGGCCGTCCATATTCAAGCGCAAATCGCTGATGACCCAGTGCTGTTCCTGGAGGGATCGCAGCGGGTCATCAGTTGAACGAACAATAATTGTGCCGCCTAGTCCATGGGCTACCTGCTCACCGCTTTTTCCATGGGGATGCGGATGGTACCAATAGGTGCCTGCACAGCCCTCGGGCAAAGTGAAGCGGTAGAAGCGACTTTCACCCGGTAAAACTGCATCTTGCGGGTTACCGTCCTGATCGGAAGGGACGGGCAAACCGTGCCAATGGATGGTTGTGGCTTGATCAAGCTTGTTTTCAAATTCGATCTCTACCTGATCTCCTTCAAACAACTCAATAAGCGGTCCGGGGATTTGCCCGTTATAGAGCCAAAGCTCGGTCTTTTTGCCACCGGCAAGCACCCGTTGCTCAGCCGAGGCCGTAATTTTGGCGGTGAACAGGCCCTTCTTCTGACTACTGTTTTTTAAAACAGGTAGGGCTTGCAAGGCTTGGCCCGCAGGCATTTTTTCGATGGGCATCAAGCCTTGGCCAGCCATCATGCCATGTCTTGCCATACCGCCTGCCATAGAGTCATGATGGCCCATCATGCCTTGCGCTACGCTGCGCAAAGGAAGGCTGCTCAACAGACTGGCACCCACCGTTAGTTTGAAAAAATCGCGTCGTTTCATGGTTTATCCATATCAATCATCAATATAAGTGCGCTGCCCAAGCCAAGCCCGTGAAGGTTTGGCCTTGCTAGAAAAAAGCAGCGAGTAAAGCGAGATGATTTAAGACGCGCGCGGAGGCGGTTGGGCGGGACCAATCAGCCTGGAGCTATAGTCCTGGCGCAAGGGAACGGGTGGATAAAGCAGTTGCAAAACGCCTTGCTTGAGCGGGGCAGATTCAGTGGCGATGCAGGCACAACACGCACTTTTAAGTGGTGTGCTGCAATGGTTGGGAGCGCGGTGATGATGTTGCTCAAGAGAGGCTGGCAAAGCTTGGGTTTGGCCTTGCGTGCTATATTGCCCAGCCATATGAGCGGCAGCGGTAGAACTCAGGCCCAGACTGACAAACAACATAATCAGGCTGGCTATGATCAGCCAGCCTAAGGTAGACAGTTTGTGGGTAGAGATCGCTATGTACTGCATTGTTTGAGCTTAGCACGCGGCGTGTACCCTGCGTTTATACGAAAACAGACCGTTACACGCTAGCTGCAGCCGTATATGTCCTTATTGCTCGGGATCGTTTTTGATCAAGCGCCGTTTGAGTCGTACCGGTCGGGCTTGCTGGGCCTGTGCCTGTTCCAGTTGCTGGCTCAGTAACTGCGCTTTCTGCTTGTTGTCTTCGTTTTCGCGCTCCAGCAAGGCGCTGCGGGTACGCAGCAACTGCACTTGACCCTGCATTTCTTTGGCCAAGCTGTGGCTGATATCCAGAGCGGCTTGCATGGCACGGCGCTCGCCCTGCTCCTGACCTAACTCTTGACGCAGCTTTTGAAGCTGCTCTTGCTGCTTGCTCAACTCCTGTTCGTGGGCTTGGCGCTGAGCACGACTGGCTTGCTCGGCCTCTTCAATTTGTTGACGCAAACGCGTTTGAATCGAGCGTTCTTTGTCGATTTCCAACAAAGCCCGCCGTTCATTGGCTTGGGCGCGTTCTTCTGTCAGCTCAATCGCTTTTTGCAAGCGCTCCAGATCCTGGGTGAATTGTTCGCTTTGACGGCGCAGCTCTTGCTGAGTGAGCTGCTTTTCAGTCTCAAGCTCGTTTTGACGATGCTTGGCGTGCTGTAAGTCCTGTTTCAGTGCAGCTTGTTCCTGTCCTGCTGCTTGCAACTGCTTATTGATCTTCTCGATCTCGGCCTGGGCCTTGCTCAAGGCGCCCTGCTCTGCTTCCAGAGCTTCTTGTGCCTGCCGGGTTTGCGCCTGTGCCTGCGCCACTCGTTCATCCGCCTGGGTTTGGTAGTGCTGCATTTGTTGCTTGGAATGGCCCATGGCTTCCTGCCAGATGCGGCCCAGCAGATCACCTGTCAGGGTTTGCAGCTCTTCCGGCATATCGGCCACATCCAGCCGAACCCGACTTTTGTCGCGCAAATCTTCCCAAAACGTCTGTAGTGCCTGAGCAGGTGCACTCATGCTGCCTTTGCGCACCAATTGGTACAGCTTATTGGCAGTGGGTGTGACGCCATAGCGGAAAAACAGGAGCGCAGCGACTTCCCGGTACAAGGTCTGCGTATGGCTGAAACGATCTCGTAATTCAGCGACATCGGCCACGATTTGCCCCTCATTTGGCTGATTTTGCTCCATTTTCCTACCTTAGATAAGATTTTTATTAATAATACAACGTAATACGTTAAATTATCAACATAGCTAATTCTATAATTTGACATTATCTCTATAATGTCAAATATTGATCCTTAAATAGGGCTAAAAGCGCCAGGTCAGGCGCTGCAGTCGTTCTTTGCCTCCAACCCCCCCTTTCTTACTGATCTATGGAAATTGCCCACTCTTTACCCACAACCGAGCTGGAATCGGACGATATTGCTCAATTGCTGGCTCGTTTCGATGGGCGGCAGGGAGCAAATCGCTCCGTAGGTGGGCGCGCTCAAATTGAGGCACAAACCGATGTGGAGGCGTTGCGAGCCTGGTTGGCTCGCTATATAGATAGTCCGCGCACGTATGCGAACTACCGCAAAGAGGCAGAACGCTTGTTGCTATGGGCGGTGCTGGAACGCCGTAAAGACCTGTCGTCGCTAAGCCTGGAAGATATCTTGGCCTACCGCCTGTTTTTGGCTGATCCGCAGCCCGCTCAACGCTGGGTGGTTCAAGGGCGTGCCCGCCCTGCCCGACATCATCCAAGCTGGCGGCCGTTTGCCGGGCCTTTGTCCGAAAGCAGCCGCAACCAGGCTTTATTGATATTGAATTCTTTGTTCAGCTGGTTAGTACAAGCGGGATATTTAGCGGGGAACCCTTTAGCCTTGTCCCATCAAGGGCGTCGTAGCAAGAAGTCGTCCGCTCCTCAACAACGCTATTTAAGTCGGCAGCAATGGCGGTGGGTGCAAGACTATATTCAGTCCCTGCCCGAAGAGAGTCAGACCGATTTACGCTACAAAGCCCGTGTGCGCTGGTTGTTTTCTATCTTGTACGGCGGTGCATTACGTATTTCGGAGCTGGTCCAAGCCCGTATGGCCGATGTTCAAGAACGAGCTGATGCCGGTGCGAGAGCGCAGTGGTGGCTGAATATTCATGGCAAAGGTGACAAGTGGCGGCGTGTGCCCTTAACGCAGGAACTATTTAGTGAGCTGCTGCGCTATAGAGAAGTGCATGGGCTGAATGGCCCACCCCAGTCGCTGGAGCCGTTCCCTCTTTTGATGTCCGCGGGTGCTTCCGACAAGCATTTAAGCCGAGCGATGGCTCACATCTTGGTCAAACAGGTTTTTCAAGGTAGCGCGGATCGCTTACGGACTTTGCACCCGGACCAGGAGTCTCAAGCCCGTGTTCTGGAGCAAGCTTCTGCTCACTGGTTGCGCCACTCGGCAGGCTCTCATCTGGCTGATCAAGGCGTGGATCTGCGTATCATCCGCGATACCTTGGGTCACGAGTCCATTGCTACTACCAATATCTATTTGCATACCGACGATGACCAACGCCATCAGGCCTTGGAGCAGTCCCACAACTTGGGCTGGTCCTAGTTGCCGCTTTTGTCTCTGATACGGATAGCAGCAAGGTGTTTCAGATGTCTGTTGCGGCTATATCGGGATATGATTTCTGACGCGCTGAACGCATTAACAAAACACGTCCAAAAGACGCATCTATTGCTTGCCCTCTTTACCGCCGATTGTTGGAGCCCCCTATGGACACATTTAATGTTATGCGCACCTTCAGGCGCATTGTCGAACTTGGCGGACTGGCTAAGGCAGCGGAAGACCGGGGCATTTCTGCGGCTGGTCTGAGCAAGCAATTGCGGACGTTGGAAGCGCATCTGGGCACCGTGCTGATACAGCGAACCACACGCAGCATGAGTCTGACCGATACCGGACGCAGTTACTACGCAGAGTGCTGCCGTCTGCTGGATGAATTGGAGGCCCTGGAGCGTTCCGTCAAACAGCAGTCGCAAGAGGTAAGCGGTACGCTGCGCGTCAATGCGCCTTTGTCATTCGCGCTGAGCGTCCTTTCACCACTGATCACAGAGTTCCTGCGCACATACCCGGACTTGAAGCTGGAGCTGGTGATGGAAGACAGGCTGGTTGATGCGGTAGCGCATGGTTTTGATGTGTCGGTGCGTCTGCGCACCAGCCTGGAAGACTCCACGCTTATCGCCCGCCGTCTGGCCACGCTGGAACAAAAACTGTGCGCAGCGCCGTCATACTTGAAGCAGTACGGTGAGCCAGCCACGCTTGGCGAGCTACGAAACCACAAAATGATCAGCTACAGCCTGGCCAATACGCAAGGCATTGTGTTTGACAATGACGCTGACGGTCACGGTCATGCCATTAGCGCAACGCCGCAGCTTTATTACGGCGAGCATAGTCAGGTGAATAATAGCCTGATGCTGCGTGATTTATTGATTGCGGGCTTAGGTATTGGGGCATTGCCATCTTTTCTGGCGGACCCCGCCATTGCTAGCGGGCAGTTGCAACGTATTTTGCCAGACGTGGTCAATGAACCACGTCATATCTATGCCGTGTATCCCACCAATCGGCATCTGCAGCCCAAGGTTAAAGCATTCGTCGATCATTTGGCGGACCGCTTACCCGCGCTTATGCCGCTAGACCCGTAAACGTGCCTTTCTGAACCCACAGTTAAAACTGTCTGCACCGCCACATACTTATTCTTAAGTAGCCTGGTCGGTATCGTGATGTCTGACATTCAAGGACAGCACAATGACACTTTCTACTCAAGCTACTGAAGCGGTTCAGCCTCCCTCCTCCCCTTTGCTTATCGACTTTTTTCATGATGCCGTCTGTGGGTGGTGTTATGTGATGTCCCCTCGACTGCGCAAGGTCGCTGCTGAACTAGGCATCCAGGTTCGCCACCACACCTTTGTTCTGCAAGATAGCCGTGAACAAATGGTGCAGGTGTTTGGCTCCATGGAAGCGGCCAAAACCGAAATCCTCAAGCATTGGCAGTCTTGTGCCCTGCACGACGATTCCCACTCCATCAATATCGAAGGTATGCGTCAGCAACACTTCGAGTACCCCAATGGACTGTTGTCCGCGCTTGCCTGTCAAGCCGCACAAGCTCTGGCTGGGGATCAGGGGCATTGGGACTATTTCGATGCAGTTCAGCGTGCCCACTTGGCGCAGAACCGCAATATAGGCGATGCAGAAGTCTTGCTGGCTATTGCCATTGAGCAAGGCTTCGAACACTCCGCCTTTCTGGCCACGATGAATAGCGAAGCAGCCCGCCAAGGGGTCCAAGCGGATCGTATGGCTGCTGCAAGCTCGGGTATCCGCTCCATTCCTACTTTGATCGTTTCATCGTCTGCTGACGGGCGTGTTCAGGAGCACTTGCAGACCATGTCCGTCGAACAGCTTAAAAGTCGTTTGCTGGCGTTGATGTAAACGGTTTTTCTCCCCCTTTTTTATCTTCACTATGTTTTTCACAAGGACAAATCATGTCTATTCGCCTCACGAACCGTCTCCTTGGCTCGCTTTTGCTCGGCACCGCCAGCTTGTGCGCTGTGTCTGCCCCTTCCGACGCTCATACGAGCCATAAACCTGCCGCTGCGTTAAGCGGGCAGGAGGTGGGCATCAGCCCCTGGGGGCCGGATGATGAAATTGGCCGCCTTAATTTGATTACTCCTGCCTCGCGGGCTGCCATTCTTTCTCGCCTTGATGGCACAAAAGTCTACGACCTGGCAACGGACTACTACCTGGGCATGCCTAGCTGGCAAGATGCGGGCGACCCGCACTATCAGTTCTGGATGACCCACACGCCACGCGGCACTGAAATCGATGATCCCATGGGCGTGGGTAAAGATATGAATGCCGTTCGCAGCTACACGGGCACGGCTTTCTCCATGTACAGCCATACCGGCACTCATATTGATGCTCTTAACCACTTCGGCATTCATGGGAAGATCTGGAACGGCTTCAAGGCAGATGAACACCTGGGTGATCGTGGCTGGAATCGTACTGGCATCGAAAAATTCCCACCCTTGATTGCGCGTGGCGTAATGATCGACGTGGCGGCGGCAAAAGGCGTAGAGATGCTGCCCGACCAGTACCGCATCACACGCAATGACTTGAAGCAGGCCCTGGCTCGTCAGAAAACGACGCTGCAAGAAGGCGATATTGTGTTGATCCGTACAGGACGCATGAAATTGTTTAATGACCCTAAGGCCTATATGGCCGCCCCTCCCGGAATGGGCTTGGATGCGGCGCGTTACCTGGTAGAAGAAGGCGGGGCCATGATTGTTGGCGCAGATAACCTAAGCTTTGAAACCTTCCCATCTGAAGTGCAGGACGATTACGTGCCTTTGCACACGTATCTGCTGGCACAACAAGGTGCGCCCATCATCGAGCTGATTGCCCTGGATGAGCTGTCCAAAGACCAGGTGTATGAATTCGCCTTTATTGGTGGCCCCCTGAAAATCCGTGGCGGGGATGCCGCACCCTTGCGTCCGGTGGCCATTCCTATCCGCTAAGCGAGGTGCTCTTTAATAACCCGCCCCACCTCTTGGCTTGATCGGCTCTATTCACGGAAAACCACGCAGTGAACTCAGGTGGCTAATAAGTGCTATAGCGTTTGTCTGCTGTTAGAGGCGGGCCAATATGCTACTGTTGGGTGGGTTTGAATGCGCCGGGCGCCTGCAAAAAAGGCGTCCGGCTTTTTCTTTATGGAGTGCTTAATGACTTACACCGTTTATCTGTCCGGCGAAATCCACACTGATTGGCGCGAGCAAATTGCCCAAGGTGCACAAGCGGCAGGACTGGATATCCGTTTTACCAGCCCGGTGACTGACCACGAGGCCAGTGATGCCGCGGGCGATCATCTGGGTCCGGCAAGCGAAGGTTTTTGGCGCGATCACAAATCCTCCAAAATCAATGCCATCCGCACCCGCAACTTGATCGAACAAGCGGATTTGGTGGTGGTGCGTTTTGGGGACAAGTACAAGCAGTGGAATGCCGCCTTTGACGCCGGATTCTGTGCGGCCTTGGGCAAACCTTATGTCACCTTGCATGCCGAAGATATTATCCATCCCTTGAAAGAGGTGGATGCCAGTGCCCAGGCATGGGCGACAACGCCCGAGCAGATCGTGGAGATTCTGCGTTATACGCTGAAAGCCTGAGCCTGAGTCGATAGTCTTCTGGCAGATCTGGACACAAAACAGCCCCCAAGAATACTTTGATTCTTGGGGGCTGTTGCTATACAGACCAGTAGGTTTAGCCCAGCTTGGCACGACGTAAACGCAATGCGTTGCTGATTACAAAGACACTGGACAGCGCCATCGCACCGGCTGCAAACATGGGCGAGAGCAAGGTGCCGTTAAAGGGATACAGCACCCCTGCCGCAACGGGAATCAAAGCCACGTTATAGGCAAAAGCCCAGAACAGGTTTTGATGGATGTTGCGCAGGGTGGCATGCGAGAGTGCAATCGCCGTCACAACGCCGCGCATATCGCCCGACATCAGAACAACGTCTGCCGCTTCAATGGCGATGTCAGTTCCCGTTCCAATGGCAATACCCACATCAGCAATAGCCAGTGCTGGTGCATCGTTAATCCCGTCACCGACATAGGCCAAGTGTTGATAGGTTTCACGCAAGGCTTGGACGGCTTGTACCTTGCCTTCGGGCATCACTTCAGCCACCACTTCATCAATATTCAGGCGACGCGCAATGGCGTTGGCCGTATGACGGTTGTCCCCTGTAATCATGACAACTTTGATGCCGCGGGCGTGCAACTGCTCGATAGCTTGTGGAGTGGTCTCTTTAATCGGATCAGCCACCGCCAGCAAGGCAACGATTTGCTTGTTGCGAGCCGCGTACATAGGCGTTTTGCCTTCTTCACCCAGAGTCTGCGCCTGCTGGCTGAACGCGCTAAGATCTGCACCCAATTGCGTCATCAAACGGTCAGCGCCCACATGCCATTGATCATTGCCTATCTGTGCAGTCACACCCAGACCGGTCAAAGACTCAAACTGCTCCGCCTTAGGCAAGGTGATGTTCTTTTCTTGCGCAGCGGTGACAATGGCTTGAGCAATCGGGTGCTCAGAGTAGTTTTCCAGAGAGGCAATGGCAGCCAGCACCTGATCCTGGTCTTCGCCGGGAACGCAGATAAAGTCGGTCAGCTCGGGAGCGCCTTTGGTCAAGGTGCCTGTTTTATCGACGGCAACCACTTTCACATTGCGCAGCGCCTGTAAGGAATCCCCTTTACGGAACAGCACACCCGCTTGAGCGGCTCGTCCGGTACCCACCATGATCGAAGTTGGTGTTGCCAGACCCATGGCACATGGACACGCAATAATCAGCACGGCCACGGCGTTCACCAACGCAAAGCTCAGTGCGGGCGATGGGCCAAAAATCAGCCAGACAATGGCGGTCAGCACGGCCAGCGTCATGACGGCAGGCACAAACCACAGGGTGATTTTGTCTACTACGGCTTGGATGGGCAGCTTGGAGCCTTGAGCCTGCTCCACCATGGAGACAATATTGGCTAAAACGGTATCTTGACCGACGGCCGTGGCTTCAAACTCCAGCGAACCTTTTTGGTTCACTGTGCCACCAATGACTTTATCGCCTTGGGATTTGGAGACGGCAATAGATTCGCCTGTCACCATGGACTCGTCTACATAGCTTTGGCCAGACACCACATCGCCGTCTACCGGGATGCGCTCACCAGGACGCACCAGAACCACGTCGCCCGTGTGCAGATCGGCCAGGGGCAGTTCCATTTCCATGCCGTCGCGGCGAACGCGGGCGGTTGGTGGTTGCAGGCTAAGCAAGCGTTGAATTGCTTCCGAGGTACGGCCTTTGGCGCGCGCTTCCATCACGCGACCCAATAGAATCAAGGCCACAATAACGGCAGCTGCCTCGTAATAGACATAGACAGACTCGGCGGGCAACAAATGCGGCGCGAAGGTAGCCACCAGAGAGAAGGTGTAGGCCGCCAAGGTGCCGACCGCAACCAGCGAGTTCATGTCCGGTCCACCACGCAGGAGAACGGGGATACCTTTGGTGTAGAACTCGCGGCCAGGGAACAAGAGAATCAGTGTGGTCAGCGCAAACTGGATCAGCCAGCTGGTTTGTGTGCCGATGGTGTTGGCAACCCAATGATGCAAGGCGGGCACCATATGGCCGCCCATCTCGATAATGAAGACGGGCAAGGCCAAAAGAGCAGCCATCCAGAAGCGCTTGCGCAAGGTCTCGTAGGTTTGCTCGGCACGTTCGAACTGGTCATTATTGGCCGTGGCTTCGGCCAGGCTGGCCGGATACCCTGCCTTGCTAACGGCCTGAATTAGATCAGGGGTACTGACGCCTTGCACCGCCTGCACATGGGCTTTGGCCGTTGCCAGATTGACCGATGCTTTTTGTACGCCCGGCACCTTCAGCAAGGCCTTTTCAACCCGGCCTACGCAGGACGCGCAGGTCATGTCTTGCACATCTAAAACTATTTCCTGCAGGGAAATTTGGTAACCACCCTTTTCCACTGCCTGCATAATGGCTTCGATGGGAGCGGCGCCCTCAAAGTCTACAGTGGCTTTATTGGTCGCCAGGTTGACCTGGGCAGATTGCACCCCGGGAACCTTGGCAATTATTTTCTCAACTCGGCTGACGCAGGAGGCGCAAGTCATGCCCTCTACGCCTAAGGTGAGGCGTGAACCGCTATTTGAAGTGCTGTTTGTCATCGGAATCACCCTTCAATGGATCGTGAATGAAGCCACTTTAGGGCTTGACCCGATGGTAAGGTCAACAGCTGATATAAAAAAACGCCTCCTAAGAGGCGTTTCGAGAGAACAGGCCGGGCCTGAGCTTAGTAAGCAACAAAGTTACCGTTGCTGTTGTTCCACTCTTTGGCTTCAGCGGCAACCTGATCGCGGCTCAACTGAGTGCGAGTGTCGATACGGGGGTAGTCACCCATGGAACCGGTGCTGATGTAGCCTTGTTCCTGAGCAGCGGCCAGTTCTTGAACAACTTGCTGGCGGCTCAAAGGAGCGTTGGTCGATTCAACAGCGGGGTAATTCAGGTTTTCACCGGTAGCGACGTTGTTGCTGGCTGCCATTGCAGTACCGCTCAGAGCGGTTGCACCAAGAATCAGGCTGGCGATAGTTGCGCGTGCGACGTTTTTCATTATTTACTCCAAATCTAAGGTGTGTTTTTTCGGTGGTTCGCTTTATCTGTTAAGCGAATCGTTAGATGGAGTATGAGCCTTTCCAGACCTAGTAAAAACCCTTAATATTGCAAACGTATTTCCATTCATGGAACAATCCAAATGAGTACCATTATCGCCGGCCCCCTGCTCAACGACATCGCCATCTTTGTGGAAGTGGCGCGCGCTCGCCACTTTAGTCGTGCAGCCCAAGCCCTTGGCATGCCTGTGTCCACCGTGTCACGCCGTATCCGCGAACTGGAAAAAGAAGTGGGTGTGGCCTTGTTAAAACGCAGCACTCGCAATGTCGATGTGACTGATGCGGGCCAAGTGTACTTCGAGCGTTGTCTGGCCGTTGTCGAGCAAGCGCGTCTGGCTCATGAGCAATTGCTGGATGTGGCTCAAACTCCTAAGGGCCGACTGCGCGTGTCCATGCCGGCCAGCTTCAGCATCATCTTGATGCCTGCCGTGATTCGGGGCTTTAACCAGCAGTATCCCGACATCGAACTGGAATTTGACCTGACCATTCGCCCTATTGATCTGCAGTCGGACAATTACGACTGCGTCATCCGCGTGGGGCCGCAGCCGGACTCCAGTACGGTTGCCACTATGCTGGGACAAATTCGATTGGGGCTGTATGCCACGCGCAATTATCTGGATCGCAAAGGTCGCCCTAAGCACCCTTCGGAGCTGGCCAGCCACACCTGCATCAGCGCCCGCCCGTCCAGCCCGGACCGGATTTGGTCCTTGCGTGGCCCCAATCAAGAGCGCTATGACGCCGTGGTCAACGGCCCTATTACGGTCAATAACGCCATCATGATGCGCAAGCTGGCCGTCCATGATTTAGGTATTACGGCCTCCTCCTTGCTGGAACGCCGTCTGGACCCTGACTGTGCGTGTCTGGAACGCGTGTTGCCGGATTGGGAGTTCGCTCCTTTTCCGATTTTGGCCCTGTTGCCATCGCGACTGATGCCTCAAAAGACCCGTGTGTTTCTGAACTACATGCGTAATGAGCTGGAGCGCATGATGTCGCAACCGGAGCTGGATGTGACAACAGCCGGTCAAGCATTTGCGTAAGAAAATAAGTGCTATGGCTTTGCGCCTGTGTTGGGTACGATCGATCTATGCTATTTATAAGCGTTTAATGCGGGAGATCGTTGCCATGACAGGAGGACGCGCATGCTAGGCAAAATGCAAGGCTTGCTGGCTGGTTTAGTGATCAATATGGTCGTGGGAAGTGGCAGTGCCTGGTCGCAAACGGTACTGCTGGAAGCGGTAGAGCAAGGGGATAGCGCCAAGGTGCGCGAGATCTTGTCAGAAAAGCGTGCTCGCAACAGTGTGAACGTGCCTGATGAGCAAGGGCAAAGTCCTTTGCTGCGTGCCACTTGGCTCAACCATATTGATATTGCCAGGTACTTGATCCGCTCCGGTGCGGACGTTAATCAGGCCGATGCCATTCACGACAGCCCCTACCTGGTTGCGGGTGCAGAAGGTCGCTTGGAAATCCTGCGCATGACCTTGGAGAAAGGTGCTGACTTACGCAGTGTGAATCGCTATGGCGGAACGGCCTTGATTCCAGCGGCCGAGCATGGCTACGTGAAGGTGGTGGACCTGCTTCTTAAAGCCGGTGTGGATCCGAATCACGTCAATTTTCTGGGTTGGACGGCCTTGCATGAAGCCATTGTGCTGTCTGACGGTGGGCCGGATCATCAAGAGGTGTTGCGGCTACTCATCAAGGCTGGGGCGGATGTGAATTTGCCGGACCGGCAAGGTGTGTTGCCCTTGACCCTGGCCCGACAGCGCAGTCAGTCCGAAATGGCGCAGATTCTGGAACAAGCCGGGGCTCATCCATAAGGGCCGTGCTGAACTTGCTCGTTGCCCGTCTTTTTTTCTAATCACAACAATAACGATTTTTATGTCTTCTTCTCAGACTGCCCGGGCGTCATCTTCGACGGGCGCACAGGCCAGCCCCGGTTTGTGGCTGGCTTTTGTCATTTTGGTCGGGCTGAATTTGCGCCCTTTTTTAACCTCCAGTGGGACATTGGCACGGCAAGTGGCGCAGGGTCTGGATATGCCGTTGAGCAGTCTGGCCTGGCTGACCTTGTTGCCCATGATGGTGATGGGCCTGGGGGCCTTCTGTATGCCCTCCTTGCGCCGAGTGATGGCGCTGCGTCATGTGCTGATCACGTCCTTGCTCCTGTTGTGCCTGGGCTGTGTGCTGCGCTGGTTTGTGCCCAATGGTGCCAGCCTGATCGCGACGGCCTTATTGTGTGGTTTGGGTGTGTCTTTGCTGCAGGCCGGGATGCCGGGCTTGATCAAGGAACAGTTTCCACGTCATATTGCCCAGGTTACCGGGGTGTATTCCGCCACCTTGATGGGAGGTGGCGCCTTGGGAGCGCAGATCACGCCCTGGGTTAGTTCTTTAACGGATAGCTGGCGTATTGCGTTGGCGTTCTGGGCCTTACCTATTAGCGTGGCTTTGTGGATTGCCTGGAAAGTGGTGCCGCGCGAGAAACCGGGTGCCAAT
>SMEN01000153.1_pt1 | contig 43919 bp, 28 predicted proteins | sample 2456271 | NCBI WGS metagenome assembly SMEN01 (sample SAMN10132593, study PRJNA489261) | soil metagenome | isolation source: day1 control-loamy sand soil ammended with raw manure from dairy cow... | place: USA | collected 2015-04-01 | reverse complement strand
GCATAAACTAAACTATAAACATCTGCTTTTGTAGCAACAGTAGAAGAAACGATTTGTTCAGCTGCTTCGTGTTTTAAACTATTGTTTGTTCTAGTAGAAATTGTAGCTTCTTCGTTACCGCTCGTTTTTTCAACAATTAAATCGATATTATCTGTATCAACTGTTGTGTTAGCTGCTGTTCCGCTGAATTGAGCTGAAGAAACTTTAGCGCTAACTGCATATTTTTTAGAAGAGAAAATAGTCATTGTAATTGGAGTTGATTCACTTCCGTTTGCAAATTTTGCTTCGCTATCTAATAAAATTGTAGCGTTATCATTGCTTAATTTTAAGCTATAGAACTCACCAACTTTTACTGATAATTTATTTGTTTTTACTTTTTCTTGAGCGTTTGCGCTGAATCCGAACATTAAAGCGATTGCTAATACAGTAGTTGTTTTGAAGAAGTTACTTGTTGTTTTCATTTTTTGTAATAATTATTTTGTTATTTATATTTTTTTATCTATTTTAGCCGATGTGAGTTTTGAAGAGCTCTCTTGTTTTTATTTTAATTTTTGACAAAAGTAATTTGATTACATTTTGTGTTTATTATCATTTTTATTGAATATATTGTCAATAAAGATCAGTTTGTTATTAGAGATAATTTTAAATTTTTGACAAAAGTAATTTGATTTCTTAATACGTTAATTATCATTTTTGTTGAACGAATTGTCAATAAAAACTCAATTTATTTAAAGTCATTTTTTAATTACGATGCAAAAGTAATTTGATTACTTAATTCGTTAATTATCATTTTTGTTGAACGAATTGTCAATAAAAAATCAATTTATTTAAAGTCATTTTTTAATTACGATGCAAAAGTAATTTGATTACTTAATTCGATAATTATCATTTTTGTTGAACGAATTGTCAATAAAACTTTAAAAATCCATCTTTAAATTTCTTCCATAGTTTCAGTTTTTTTGTGATTAAAAAAGTGTATTAAAAAGGGATGCGAAATTACGTAGCTTATTTATTTTTTCATTTGTAAAAAAATAACAAATATTTGTAATTTTTATATTTTCTAGATAGGGTAGTTAAAAAAAAGGAATCTCGTTATATGAGATTCCTGGTTTTCTGTTTTTTATAGTTAAATTGTTTTTATTTCATTTGATGTTAAGCTTTCTCTGTATTTTGAAGGAGAAATACTTGTAGCTGTAATGAAAAAGCGAATAAAATTACTAACATCTTCAAAGTTCAATTCGTATGAGATTTCTTTAATACTCATGTTTGTGTGTTTAAGAAGTGTTTTTGCTTCGTTGATACAAGCAATTGCGATGAATTTCTTAGGTGTAATTCCATAAACAGCTTTACACATTTCTTTCATTTTATTATTATCAAGATCAAGTAAGTTTGCATAAAAAGCAACAGATCTTTCTTTTTTGATATTATTTTTAATTAATTCGTTGAATTTGTTAATTAATTTAATTTGATATGGCAAAAATTTTTTCGAATTAAATGATTGAAAGTGTTGTAAATCCATTGAAAGCGTGAAAAGTAATATTCTCTCTATGGTATTTTTAGCAAATAAATTATTAATTTCAGAAAAAGGTTCAGTTAAAAATTTGTTCAACATTGATGCGTAGTTTTCAACAAATTTTATGTATTGAGCTTCTAATTTTAAAAAGTTGATTGATTCTGTATTATTAAAATAAGAACATCTACTCAAAAAAACTCGATCAGATTCATTTATACAATAAAACTCTTCAGTAAATTGAATGTAATGAAGTTCATAACTTTCGGATGCTGTAAGTCTAAACATTTCATTTTTACCTAAGAAAATACAATCGTTTGGTTCAAGAACTTTACTTAAATGCGAAAGTGAAATCTTAACATTACCTTTTTTTACCCACAAAATCTGATAAACATCATTATATTGTGTAATATGTTGATCGTTCTCTGTGAGATATGTCGCTTTAGAAGAAATATACCCTCTTGGATTTGATAAACTTAGTAAATCATTCATTATTAATAAATTTAGGCAAATATCATTAAAAAAGATATTATAAAAAAAGTTCGGTTTATTTTTAGTAAAAAAACTTATTTAGAGTTAATTTTTTAGTTTTATTTTTTGATTTTGATGTGTTCTATTGTTAAAGTATATGATATCTTTGTTTTTATTTAGTTTTTTTATTGATGAGTTGTTGTTAAAAAAATTAAATGAATCGTTTTATTTGGAATTTTGTTAATAAATCGAGGCAATTGATTTTTATTATTTTGTATTCAAAGATATTATGATTTCAAATTTTTAAATTTGATTGAATAAAAAAAGTTGAATTTTGATATTACTTTGGAATAAACAGAATTACAATTGCTTTAATTGATTTTTAAACGGGCATATATTTATTTATACACCTTCTTATATACCGAATACAATTGATAAAAATTTTGAATTTGCTCAATATTAAAAGTGATTTTTTTCCATTGATTTAATTCCAAAACAAGTTCATTTTCTTCTTGACGGTATTTACCAATAAATACGTCATCTTCTATTAGATAAAGACCAAATTTATCTTCAACCAAATGTAGATTTTCTACTTCCAAATGTTCAAAAAATAAAATAGTAGGTTCTTCATACGGAAAATCAATTGGTGCTCCTAAACCTGAATTGTATTCTAATGCAATAAAAGTATGCGAATTATAAATAGGGAAAAAGATAGAAGGATATTTATCCATATTTAATTTTAAATCTTTTTTCTCTTGTAAAACTTCTCTTGATAAAAAAGGAATTTTGCTCAAATTTTTAACATTCTGTAAAGGATCACCTTCCTCGAAATAGTTATCAAAGTGTAATATTTCATTTACAGTTAAGTTTTTTTCAATCAAATGTCCAATTGGTATGCTAAAATATTTAGCAATTTTGCTAATTGTTTCAATTTTTGGCTCAGCACGCTTTTCTTCGTATGAAGATATGTTTCCACGGCTAACTTCAAATAAATCAGCGAATGATTGCTGTGTTAAGTTCTTTACTTGCCTTAGTTTTTTTATATTTTCGCCTATCTTAGTCATTTTAAGAAAATTTTAACATTTTGATTTGCTAATTATTTTAGCAAATTGTTTAATTTTATGGAAGCAAATTACAAAAAACACAATTAACATCAAAATGAATTATTTCTCTAAAGTTGAAACTTATATTCGAAACGTAGATTATACCATTTCTTACAGCAATGAAAGTGAAGGTGTTTTTATGATTGAGAATCTAATGGATGGCATTCAAAACTTAATAGTTGGGATTGCGCGACCAATTATAATTTTCGAATTGTATTTGTTTACCATTACAAACGAAAATTGTGAAATGTTTAAAGCCTTGTTGATCAAAAATCGCGATATCATCCACGGAGCTTTTGCAATCACGGAAGACGGAACAAAAGTAATTTATCGTTACACACTTCAAATCTCAAATTTAGATCAAAATGAGTTTGAAGCAACCTTAAATTCTTTAAGCTTATTAATGAGTGAATTTTCTGCTCAAATCATTGAATTTTCTAAACAATAAAAAAAACAAATAAGATGAATATTTTTAAACGCATATTTAGAATCGGACAAGCCGAAATACATTCGGTAGTCGAAAAAATGGAAGAACCAATTAAAATGACTGAACAAGGAATTCGTGAAATGCGCGAAGACTTGAATCAAGCATTGGAAGCTTATGCAAAAGTTAAAGCAATGGCAATCCGAACTCAGAATTCTGTTAAAACTAAAACCAAAGAAGCTGAAGAATACGAAAACAAGGCAATCTTGTTATTAGAGAAAGCAAATCGAAATGAAATTACTGTTGAACAAGCCGAATCTCTTGCGAAAGAAGCTTTGATGATTAAGAAACGCTTGCTTGAAGAAATTGCCGAATTGGAATATCAAGTAACCGTTCACGAAAAATCGGCAGAAGAAGTTTTTAAAAATACCGAAGTTCTTAAATTCAATATCAATAAATGGGAAAATGAATTGACGACTTTAAAAGCGCGTGTTCGTGTGGCAAATGCTACAAAAATGGTGAACAAGCAAATGGCGAAAATCGATTCGAACAGTACGGTAAGTATGCTTGAACGTATGAAAAACAAAGTAGAAGAAGACGAAGCTTTGGCGCAAGCATACGGATATATGGCGAACAATACCAAAACAGTTGATGATGAAATTAATGAAACTCTTAAAGGTGATTTGATTGAAAATGAATTGGAAGCTTTGAAATTGAAAATTCAGTCTAAAAGCGAAGAGTAATTTAAAAATCACTGTTTCTAATGATTTTTTGTAACCAAAATTTAATGAATTTAGTAATAATTTAAACAGAAAAAATGACACGATTTGAATATACAACTATTGAAATTTCTTGTAAAGTTGGATTTACAAAAGTTTCTGCTGATGTCGATAAATTAAATTTAGAATTTAATAAAATGGGAAGCCAAGGATGGGAACTTGTAACTTGTGCAACTATTGGAACGTCTGGTGTTTCTCAGCAAATTTATTACACATTCAAGCGACCAATATAAAATATTAAAAATCTATAAATGACAGATTTATTAAACTTATTATTCAATCCATTGCCAAACGGAATTATGACCATCTTGATGGGTTTTTCCTTAATCTATTGGGTGTTTCAGTTTTTGGCTGGCGATGGATTTGATTTTGGTGGCGATTCAGATATTCATTTAGGTGATATTTCTGACGTCGATACTGATGCAGATTTTGATGCTTCGGATGGAGCAGAAGCTGATGCTGAACCCTCATTTTTTGCCAAATGTTTAGATTTTATCAATGTAGGGAAAGTTCCATTGATGGTTATTTTTACCATTTTTAAATTCATAAGTTGGGTAGTTACATTAGTTTCAACAACCATTTTCGGATTAGCAGAATTCGGAATTTGGTCAACTTTAATATTAATTCCTGTTTTCATTATCGTATTTATAATGATGCATTGGATTACAAAACCATTAGTAAAAGCATTTAAAGAATTGGGATATCACGGAGAAGAAGAAACTGATTTCATTGGAAGAGTCGGAAAAATGAAATCAACAATTGAAGGAGATAAAATCGGTTTTGCCGAATTTCCTATCGATAAAGACATTATTACATTAAATATTAAAAGTCTATCAGGCGAAAAAATAAATTTCGGAGATACCGTTATTATAACCGATGAAACTCCAACAAAACATTATTATCTAGTAACTAAACATATCACACTAAACTCTTTTTAATTATGATTTTTATTAACTTAATTTATCCAATTATTGAAATTACAACTACCATTTTATTCAACTAATTAACCACAAAAAACTAATTATTTATGACAAATTTTATTTTACTTGCTGTTGGAGTTATCGTCTTTATTATCATTGCGTTCTTCATCGTTTTAAGTGTTTTCTATAAAAAAATCCCACAAGGAAAAGCAATTGTTCGTACCGGAGTTGGTGGTTCGCAGGTAGCTTTCAATAAAGGAATGTATGTGATTCCGGTTTTTCATAAAATGGAAATTATGGATATTTCTGTAAAGAAAATCGAAATTGCACGTCAACAAAACGAAGGTTTGATTTGTAAGGATAACATTCGTGCCGATATTAAAGTTGCGTTTTTCGTTCGAGTTAATAAATCGGTAAACGATGTGATTAATGTAGCTCAAAATTTAGGTTGTGAACGCGCAAGTGAGCAAGAAACGTTGAAAAGTATTTTTGAAGCTAAATTTTCGGAAGCTTTAAAAACGGTTGGTAAAAAATTCGATTTTATTGAATTATATGAAGCACGTCGCGAATTTCGTGATGAGATTTTAAACATCATCGGAACTGATTTAAATGGATATATTTTAGATGACTGTGCGATTGATTATTTAGAACAAACCGAATTAAGATATTTAAGTCCAGATAATATTTTAGATTCTGAAGGAATTAAAAAAATTACAGAGTTAACAGCTCAACAAAATATGAATGCCAATTTTATTCGTCGTGAAGAAGAGAAAGTAATCAGAAAACAGAATGTTGAAGCTCGCGAAGCGATTCTTGAATTAGACCGTCAATTGGCCGAAAAAGAAGAACGTCAGCGTAGAGAAATTGATAATATCAAAGCTCGCGAAGATGCAGAAATTACGAAAGTTCGTGAAGAAGAACGTTTAAAATCAGAAACGGTTCGTATTTCTACAGAAGAACAATTAGCGATTCAAGAAGAAAACAAACTTCGTCAAATTATCATTGCTGAGAAAAATAAAATTCGTACAGATGCTGTTGAAACAGAACGTGTAGAAAAAGACCGCGCGTTGGAACAAACCGAGCGTGAAAGAATTGTGACCTTGGCTCAAATTGATAAAGAGCGTTCAATCGAGGTAGAAAAGAAAAACATTCAAGGTGTAATCAAAGAACGTGTAATGCTTGAAAAAGGAGTTGTTGAAGAGCAACAAGGAGTAAAAGATGTGGAAGTTTTCCGTGAAGTGGAACGTAACAAACAAGCTGGAATTATCGCAGCATCTCAAGAAGCTGAAGAGCGTTTAATCGAAACTGTGAAAGCTGCTGAAGCTGCAAAAATCGCATCGGAACAAGAAGCTGCTCGTTTAGTAATTCAAGCTGATGCGCAAAAGCAAGTTGCTGAACGTAAAGCACAGGAATTATTGATTGATGCTGAAGCGAAAAAAGAAGCTTCAACAAAAGAAGCAGAAGCTCGTAAAATTATTGCAGAAGCGCAAGCGAAAGAAGAAGCTGCAATTGGTTTATCTGAAGCTGAAGTAATGATTGCAAAAGCAGAAGCAGAAGAAACTCAAGGAACAGCTGAAGCAAATGTTATCGAGAAAAAAGCGGAAGCTCATAGAAAAGAAGGTTTAGCGCAAGCGGAAGTTATTCGTGAAAAAGCATTTGCTGAAGCGAAAGGAATTGAAGAAAAAGCTGAAGCAATGAAGAAATTAGATGGCGTTGGAAAAGAGCACGAAGAATTCAAATTGCAATTACAAAAAGAGAAAGAAGTTGAATTGGCTCAAATCAACATCCAAAAAGATATTGCCGGAGCACAAGCTGAAGTTTTATCTAATGCATTGAAATCTGCGAAAATTGACATCGTTGGTGGTGAAACTATGTTCTTCGAAAATATCGTTAGACAAGTTTCAAATGCGAAAGGTTTTGACCACTTAATCAACAATTCAAAACACGCAACTGACATTAAAAATGCGTTAATTGATGAAAATGGTGAAGGAGATTTAGCTGGAAAAATCCGCTCGATTTCTGAGAAATACGGAATTTCTTCAAACGATATTAAAAACTTAACCATTACTGCGGCGTTAATCAAATTACAACAAGCAGCCTCGGCTTCAGGAAATAATGAAGATACAGGTTTCATTAATTCGTTATTCGGAATCGCAAATCAGTTGGGAATTGCCAATCAAAAATTTAGATAAACCAACCGAATTTTGAATCTGATTTAACCACCTTTAGATTTTATTTTAATGCAAAAAGAAAACATAAATGTTACCGAAACGCTTGATGCTGGTGCGTATGAAATCATAAGAAAAAGGCTCCTTAACCAAAAGGAGCTGCTTTCTACCGATTTGCAAAAATTGAACGAAGCTCGTAAAGAAGTTTTCAATTCAACCAATTTTGCATTAAGTGCCAACCAAAGAATTACTACCGAAAATACTTGTGTTGCGCGTGGAATTATTGCGTTTGACCATCTGTGTATTTTTGGGTATAACGTTCATTTTGGTTTGCGAACGGATATCCAATTGAGCGACGTTTTTAGTATTTATTTGTTTGAAGAAAATCAGTTTATTCCGCAATCATTGGATTTGATTGATGATAAAAATTTCTTTGCTGATTTTCAGAATTTATATAAATATTACCGAGATTCCATTTTTTCGAAATTCAGAAAAACAGATAATTATCTGTATATGATTTTCCAAACCAGTAAAAGTACACAAGATTTAAAAGCTTTTAAATGGTTGATTAAAGAAGGAAAATTAATTTATCAAGACGATAGAAGCATTCACGAAGTTAAAAAAGCCGAACCATTTGATTTTGATTGGCAAAAAACTTCGATTGACGACCGCCGTTTGGGACGTCATCCACATATTTCGATTTTAGATAAAGTTTTTATCGAATCGATTAATGGCGATATCACATTCAAAATTGAAAATAATACAGAAACAGGTAAAGGAATTTATTCTGAAAAAGTTACCAATGTTGACCAACAATTAGATGATGCAGAATATTTTTATGCCGATTTAGGAAACTTAATCGCTGTGAAAGTAAAACCATTTCAAGAAGATTTCCGTGCGTTTATTTTCAACGTTCGAACTAAAGAAGTGGTAAATATTCCAGCACTTTTAAATTCAGCAGTTTTATTGCCAGATAATCAAGGTTTGATTTTTTCAAACGGTTATTATCTTCAAAATGGAACGAATCATTTGTTTGATAATCAAATTCAAGATGCACAATTTTTCCGTCGTGTCAATTCGCCAAACGGAGAAGATTTTATGTACATCTTCAATCAGTCTGATACAAATACGTACGTTTTATTGTCTTACAACATCATTCAGCAAACGGTTGAAACACCGATTATTTGTAATGGTTTTACGATTTTTCAAGATGGAAGTTTAATTTATTTCCGAACCGAAGAAGAAGCAACGCGTCATCATCAAGTACAAATTTGGGAAACTCCGTTTACGCAGCAATTAATTGAAAATGCTACGCAAACAAATCATCCACTTTACAAAATAGGAAATAAAGATATTGTAAAGGCAATGGCCGAAGCGCAAGAAGTTATTCAGTTAATTAATAAAGAAGATTCGTACGAAGGTTTATATGAAGATATCGTTCGAAAATCGAATAATATTATTGATAGTTATTTTTGGATTAATACCAAAGAAACCTTTCAATTAGCGGTTCCGTTACAAGAAATTAAATCGATTGCAAACACAGCGATTGATGAATTTGCTAAAGTTCAAGTTCAGAAAAAATTTGCTCAGGAAAATTTAGAGCAAACGGAGAAAATCATTGAAGAAATTGTTTTCAAAGTTAATAGTACGATTTACAATCAATTGGATTTATTGGTCGGTCATTTAGCTGAAGCTCGAAAATTACAAGGAAAAGTAATCGATTTACGTTCGATTCGTTATATCGATTTAGAACGAGTTCAAGAATTAGAAAATCAACTTTCAGGAATAAACGAAAATTTATCTGCGAAAACCATTGCTTTTTTATTGTTGGATGAAGCTTTGATTCCTTATGAAGAAAAAGTTACGATTCAGAAAGATTTGGTTGCTGCTATTGAAAAAGTTTTCGATGCCAAACAAATTGAAGAAGCTTGTTTAAAAATCGCTTCTGAATTAGAATTGTTGATTGATATTCTAAACAGTTTAAAAATTGAAGATGCGACGCAAACAACCAAAATCATTGAAAAGATTTCGTTGATTTTTGCTTCGTTAAATGAAGTTCGTGCGCAATTAACTCGTAAAACAAACGCTTTAAAAAGCAAGGAAGCTGTTGCTGAATTTTCTGCTCAAATGACGTTGTTGGAGCAAACGGTGGTAAACTTTTTAGAATTATCTTCTACTGCCGAAAAAACCGAAGAATACAATACAAAAATCATTGTTCAGCTTGAAGAATTAGAAAGTAAGTTTTCTGATTTTGATGATTTTGCTTTAAAAATTGCCGATAAACGTGACGAAATTATCAAAGCGTTTAATACCAAACGTGAGCAATTGGTTGAACAAACCAATAAACGTACAAATTCGTTAGAGCAAATTGGTTTACGTGTTTTAAAAAACATCGAAAACAAAGCCAAAACATTTTCGGTTAAAGAAGATATTCTGGCGTTTTATTCTTCAGATTTGATGATAGACAAAATGCGTCAAATCATTCAAGAATTGAAAGATTTAAAAGATGTTTCTAAAGCAGAAAATTTAGAAAATCAATTAAAAAAATCCCAAGAAGATACGCTTCGAGTTTTACGTGATAAAAACGAATTGTTTGTTGATGGTCAAAATATCATTGCGCTTGGTCAGAATAAGTTTACTGTAAATACGCAGCAATTGGCGTTGACTTTATTGAATAGAAACAACGAATTGTTTTTCCATTTAACCGGAACAAGTTTTTATCATAAAGTAAAAAACGAGGAAATTTATCGTTATCAAAACATTTGGAATCAAGAATTTGTTTCGGAAAATCAACACGTTTATCGTGCTGAATATTTAGCTTATCAAGCTTTTTTAGCTCGTAATGAATACGATTTCGAAGCAGAAAAATTTAACAATCAAATTATAGAACAAAACTATTCTGAAGGTTATATAAAAGGTGTTCATAATTTTGATGCATTTCAAATTTTCAATGCTTTAGCTGAGAAAAATTCGAAACTGAATGTTTTGCAATTTGATTCGGAAACGCGAACAACTGCTCAGATTTTTTGGCATTCATTAGAAATTCAAATTCAAGAAAAGTTACAAGCATTGTTGGTTTCAGCTCAATTGATTTTAAAGAATTTTCCTAAATCAAACCGGTTCAATCATATTTTAAATGAAATCAAAGAACGTTTTGAGAATTGGCAAACAGATTGGGATAAATCAAAAACTACTTCAGAAAATATTGCGAATTATTTGTTTACAACATTGACCAAATATCAAGCATTTTCAATGAGTAACGAAGCAGAATATTTCAATCGTGAATTTCATAATTATTTAGAAAAAAATAAACATACGATTGATTTTAATAGTTTAATTTCAGATAAACGTTTTTCAGTAACTGAGAAATTTTATTTGATTGAAAATTGGATTTTTTCGTTTATTGATGAAAATGAAAAATATGTTTCGTATCGAAATGTGGTGAATGAAGTGGCTACGATGATTTTATTTTCAGAAGATAAATTTCATTTTAACGATGGAAATTCAAACATTGAAATTTTAAATTTAAAAGGAAATCATAATACAATTGTTGATGGGATTTACAATCAAGATTATCACAATTTTATTTCGAAATTAGAACATTTCATTCATACGGATGTTCCAAATTATAAAGCTTTCCAAAACGTAAAAGAACAAATTTCTAAAACGTACGAAAAGGAATTAAAGATTAAAGAATTTGAACCGAAAGTATTGACTTCTTTCGTTCGGAATAAATTAATCAACGAAGTATATTTCCCGTTAATCGGAAATAATTTAGCGAAACAATTGGGAACGGCAGGGGAGAATAAGCGCACAGCCAGAATGGGAATGTTGTTATTGATTTCGCCGCCAGGTTACGGAAAAACGACCTTGATGGAATATTTAGCCAAGACGATGGGATTGCATTTTGTGAAAGTTAACGGACCAACTATCGGACATAATATTACTTCGATAGATCCGATTGAAGCTAAAACTTCGGGTGAACGAGAAGAGTTGAAAAAGATAAATTTATCTTTTGAAATGGCTGATAATGTAATGTTGTATTTAGATGATATTCAGCATTTAAGTCCTGAGTTCTTACAGAAATTTATTTCACTTGCCGACGGACAACGTAAAATTGATGGAATTTTTGATGGTGAAAGTAAAACGTATGATTTGCGAGGCAAACGTTTTTGTATTGTAATGGCTGGAAATCCGTACACAGAAAGCGGTTCAAAATTTCAAATTCCGGATATGTTAGCCAATCGTGCAGATGTTTATAATTTGGGTGATGTGATTGGCGATACTGAATCTTTGTTTAATTTAAGTTTGATTGAAAATGCGACAAGTGATAATTCGTATTTAGATAAAATTGCATCGAAAAGTTTGACTGATTTTTACAAGCTGGTCCAATTCGTTACTGAAAATCAAGAGCAACTTCCTGATTTAGAAGGGAATTATTTGAAACAAGAAATTGATGATTTTATCGCGGTTTTAAAACACGTAATCAAAATTAGAAATGTTGTGGTAAAAGTAAATCAAAACTATATTTCGAGCGCTGCAATGCAAGACGATTATCGAACTGAACCTCCTTTTAAAATGCAAGGTTCGTACAGAAATATGTCGAAATTAGTTTCGAAAATTGTTCCAATGATGAACGAAAAAGAAATTGATGAAACTCTTTTAGCGCATTACGAAAGTGAATCGCAAACATTGACAACCGATACTGAATCGAATTTATTACGTTTAAAAGAAATTGCTAATTTGATGACCAATGAAGAGAAAGAACGTTGGGAAACTATTAAAGCAACTTTTGTAAAAAACAATAAGCACGGCGGATTAAATAAAGACGACAAAGTTTTTGGACAGTTGTTGGAATTCAACGAAAACTTGGAAGGAATTATCAAAGCGATTTTGAAAAAACAAGTATAAAAAAATGAGGTCTTTTTGGACCTCATTTTTGTTTTAAATCTTTTCAATAATTAAATTCATTTTATGAAAATCTGCTGCTGCATTGATAATTTCACGATATTTCGGGTAATCAGAAACAGGTAAGATTTCAAAATCATAATTTTCAGTATTACTAATAACTAATTTATTTCCTTCGATTTTATAATCAGAAATAAAATCAGCAACCACTTTTCCATCTTTAGTTAAAACATGATTCATTTTAATGATTTCTGGATTTTTGATTTTATATCCATCAGGAATAATCATTGTAATTTTTCTTGTATAAAAATGTGGATAATCAATTTCTATCGGAAGTTGGCGTTCTTTATCTGCGTACATTTCCATTTGTTTTCCAATAACCGAACCTATTTTTACCAGATAATTATTTCCAGCTTTTGAAATAATATCTTCAGCTTTTCCTTCAATTGTTACGATATATGGTTTTAAAGCAAGGTTTGAAACGCCATCATTTTCGGTAGTAACTTTTGGTTTATTCGAAGTTTCAAAAGCATAATTTGATGCTAAATCTTGCTTCATGTTTTCGAAATCTACATCGTTAACAAAATCCTTTACAACTTGAAAATAGGAAGCCGTGTAACCTGTGAATTCTAAAACTGATTTAAAACTAGCATCTTCAATTCCTTTACTTGCATCGATAATAATATCCATATTTGTGATGTTTAAATTATCTGCAAAATGAATTTTTCGAGTTGTAGTAACAGGCATTTTTACACCTTGATAAACTTTTGGTTTTACAAAAAGTCCGTAGTTATTTCCAAAATTAAAATCAATTAATGGCGTTCTATAATTCGTAGCAATCGGTTCGATAAATGTATTTGCTTCCGTCATGTAAATCAAAATTTCTTTGATGTTTTCGTACGATTCAAAATCTTTATCGAAAGTAGCTTTATCTTTTTCCGTTGTGAAAACCAATTCATGTTCAATGTTTTGTTGATTTAAAATAGCGATATATAGCCTCATTAAATCAAATAAATTGGCTTGTTTACTTTTTAAAATATCCGAAATATTTGTGTTTAATTTATAGTAACGGTTGTATTGAATATTTTCTTTAATCAAACCTTCAATAGCACGAGCATTTAGTAATGGATCGGTTGATTTTTGTAATTTCGATGTGAATTTTTCTAATTCTCTTTTGTCTTTTGAATCTAAATCAACATAATAATTTTCAAAAAATTCGCTTACAAAATCTTTATGAGCATACAAATTGCTTGTGTTTTTAGATTTATTCGAAGCTAACTTATAACGAACAGCTTTTACATTTCGAATCCAATTGCTTTGTTGTTCATCAGAATTCAAACCCGGAATATTTTTCGCTTCTAATGAATTTGAATTTTTATCTTGATATTTATCTTTATTAAAAGATGCGTCAGTTAATCCGTTATATGATTTTGTTTCGAATTCTAAATAATTTGGATAAATTAATTCTAATGAAAAATTAACAATCGGAAAATTTTCCTGAACATTTATCGTTTCACCCGAAACATCAACAGGTTTTTTAAGAATGTAATAACGTTCGATAATTGCACCTTTTTCTAAACCATTTACGGCAAAATATTCGTACGTAACACCAGTTTGTTCGTTTTTATCCTTCATGATATCCGATTCTTTTAATTCAATCTTTTTACCGTTTGGAAGAATTACACGAAGTTTGTTTACAATCAAATCTTCTTTTTGAGTATATGGAATGTAAACTTTATTATTACGCTCTATGGCGATGTTTGAATTCAGTAGTTTTTTTTCGTGAAATAAATAATATTCATTTGAGTAACTATTTCCAAAGCTAAATTCAGATTTTATATTTTGCTCTAAAATAATCTCTTCTTCATTTTTAAATTCTTCTGGAATTACAATTTCAGTGTCGTTAAAATGAAATTTACTAAATTCCATCTTTTGTGCATTCATCGAATTTAGGACTGCAAAAAACAGAATTAATAAAGTTTTTGTTTTTAGATTTCTCATGCTTTTTTGATTACAATTGTTTCGTTTAGATTTGATTTTAATTTTTTAAGTGATTCGTTCCAGCTTTTAACTTCTGAAGGTTTTATGTATGTTTTTTTATTTTCGATGGTATAATTTAGAAGAATTTCATTAGCAGTTTTGTTGAAATTTATTTTATACTTTATAAAGGCATCTTCAAAAGTTACATTTTCAGGAACATAAGTAACTTTAGTGTTTTCTGGAATTTTGAATGCTGTTTTAAATTCAAAATTTTGTAAACGGTCTAAATCTGCTGTGGTTTTTCGTTCTTCATCAAAAATTAAATCGATTAAAGGTTTATGCAAAAACATATTCAAATAGGTTTCATCTCCAGCATGAACTACATAATTATCATTCTCGAAGCTATATTCTATTTCATACGGAAGCGTTTTATCTTGAATATTATTTTCAGTAAATGAAACAACATTTAGTTTATCATTTCCTCTTTCTAAAATACCTTCGATATATTTTTTACGATTTTTAGAAATGTCGCTCATTACATTAAGATAATAAGAACGAGTTAAACCATTGGTTTTTAATTTTCCTTTTCCTTCAATTTTATTTCCATTCAAAACATAAGAATACACATCTTCATATTTATTTTGGTCGGCAGTCAGCGTTGGAACTTTTACAATTTTAAACAAATCTCCGTTTGAGATTAAAGCTTCTTTTCCTTGAATAAATTCAGAAGGCAAACCAAAAGGAACTTGCGAATCAGTTGCATCTAAGAAAATGATCTCTTCATTTCTTTCATAAGTTGCAATCATGTGATTATCGACCGCTGGCGTTGGTAATTCCTCATAAGAATAAGGTAATTCTCTAGTTCCAATCCAAGTTAAATTTACATTCGGAACTTCGGCATATTTTGCCATTTCAGTCATGATGCTTGACATATCTTTACAATCTCCAAATTTTCTTTCGAAAACCTGTGAAGCATTCCTAGGAATAAAGCCTTCATAACCACTTTCAAAAGCAACATATTTGATTTGTTCTTGTGCAAATTTGAAAATCTTTTCCATCTTTTCATCATTCGTTTTTGCATCTTTGACAAGTTCTAAAGTGAATTTTTTTAGAGCTGGATCTTCGGTTTTATTTACGTTTTTGATAAAATCACTGTAATATTTATACAAACCTTCAACTTTTCCAAAAACAGGAGTTTTTTCTCCTTTAATTGTATAAGAACTTATCCAAAAATGTAAATGCGGAAGTTCATAAGATCTTCCTGCAGCTTTAGGTTCATTTCTAAAAATCGGTGCATCGTTAATCACAAAAGTGTAAGTCGTGTTTTTCTTATTTTCTTCTGTTGTAAGTTTTACTAAATGATCTGTATCATTAAAAATTTTGTAACCAATTTCGATTGATTTATCAACCGTAAGAATAATTTTTCTGCTAACTGATGGAATTCCCGCAGTAAAATTAAAACGATGTAAAAGCATTGGATCTTTAAAATCCAAATTGTGTTTCAGAACTTTTCTCGTTCCTTGAGATAGATTGCTAAACGTAAACACTTTTAGTTTTGTATCAGAATCAAAAACAGAACTTGAATTGTAAGGTTTGTCAACGATTATTTTAACTGGAGTTTTTTTAAATTTTTCAGCTTCATTTCCAATGGTATATGCTTCGAAAGCTGTAACTGAAATCAATTCAGAAAAAACCAAAGATTCATTTATAGAAACTCCTGCCGAAGTGTTTTTTAGAAGTAAATAATCTTCAACAGAATTTGATTTCACTTCAATTTCATTGTTTTTATTTAATGAAATGAAATAATGTTCTGAAACTTCTAAAGCAATTTCACTCTCATTAGGATATTTATTTTGAAGTTCTGTCAAGTTCTGTGAATAGGAAATTAAGCTCGATAAGAAAAATATCAAGCTTAATTTTATATTATAGAATTTCTGCCAATTCATCTGAATCATATTTTTTGATTGGTTTTAATGTGTTGTTTTCAAGAACTTTGAAATAACCATGTTTTTCATTATTCTTGTAATCGGTGCTGTAAAGTATGTTTTCTTGATCATTAAAATACACGATTTGTCCATCAAGATAACCTTCTTTATAATCGATTGCTTTGTATTTTTTACCATTTAAATAATATAAAGCTGTTCCGTTTGCTTTTCCTTTTTTATAATTAATCTGAAAATCTTTTTGATTCTTTGAGTTGTAAACAATGAAATCATTTTCAAAAATTCCATTTTTAAGACTCATTTCTAAAGCTGGTTTTCCATCTGAAAAATTAGATTTAATCACAGTTATTTCAGAAGTAAATGGAATTGCTTCACCCATTTTATTTTCATTATTTAAAACTTGATAGCTTTCAATAAAATTATTAAAATAGTTCAAAACCAAAACTTTAGTTCCATCTGAATTGTAGTATGATTCAGGTCCATTTTTTGAACCTATAGCGAATGTTGTAACTACAAATTGCTTTTCATTTGGATGATAGATAATGTTTTCTCCGACTATAAAACCAGATTCATAATTGTCGAATGCATTCATTTTACCATTTAAATCGAAGTGTTTTACGTTTCCGTGTAAAACTCCAGCATGATAATTACTTTCTGATTCTAATTTACCCAATCCATTATATTCAGTAGATTTTCCATGTAATTTACTATTTACATAATTTTCTTTACTGATTAATTCGTTTTTGGTATTAGAAATTTCATAAACACCATCTTTGTTTCCATTTTTTATAGAAACTTTTCGTTTTACGGCTTTGTTTTGCATTGCTTCAACAATTCCATCCTGATTTACGTAATCAATTTTACTACTTTTTCCATCATAAAAATAGATGACATCAGTAATTATGTCATTTATGAAATTCGTAGTTTGAATTAATTTACCATCTTGAGAATAGGTGTTTAATTTGCCTTCTAGAACTCCGTTTACATAAAAACTTTCATCTTTTTTGTTTCCATTCAAATAAAAGGTTGTAACCGGACCATGAAATAAATCGTCTTTATAATATGCGATATAATTGATTTTTTCGTTGATATAATCTTTGTACAACCCATTCAATTTTCCGTTTTCAACATTCACAATATAATCAAGATATCCACTGTCTAAATATGCAGTTCTAATTCCATTTTCTTCGCCATTTGTGTAGTTTGAAACAGTTTTTAAAGCTTTATTTGGATAATAATAATTCCATTTTCCATCAAGTAAACCATTTTTCATGTTTCCTTCAGAAAAGGTTTTTCCATCTAAATCATTGAATTTGATATCGCCATTATTTTTCAATTTTTGAGACGTACCATCGGCAAAATATTGAACGGATTGTTTTGCTTTTCCACCGCTATAATTATCTTCATAGAAAAGTTTTCCATCTTTGTTGTAATATTTTACATTGGATAAATCTTCTTTTGAATTAAATAATTTTAAAATTGTAAGAGTTCCGTTTACGTTATATTCTTTAACTTCTGTTATTTTTCCGTCAGTATAAAAATATTCAGATTCCTTATTTCCATTCAAAAAATAAGAAACATAGGAAATAGGTTTTTTATTTTTGACTGTATTTATAGATTTTAATTTGTCTTTAGAAAAATAAGTTTTGTATTCACCTTCAACTTCTCCATCACTATAGTTTGTCTCTTCGATGATTTCTCCGACTTCATTAAATTTTTTGAATGCACCTTCATGTTTTCCGTTTTTATAATTCACGATTACTTTTGGTTTTCCGTCAGAAAAATAGCAAAAACTTTCGCCATCAAATTCGTCATTAACATAAGTTCCATCGCAATTCAATTTTTCTGTTGGAAAAAACACAGCATATTTTCCGTTTAGTTTATCATCTTTATATAAACCTTTAAACATCATTTTGTTGTTTGGGAAATAGGTAATTGCTTCACCGTCTTTTTTACCATTTTTGAAATTCTCTTCTAATTGAATGGTTCCATTTTCATTATAAGTTGTTTTTTTTCCGACTAATAAATCATTGTTTACAGTCCCTGATGTTTCAAGAAAACCTAAGTTTGAAGTATAGAAATAATCGCCATTTGTTTTACCATCTTTAAATTGATAAAACGATTTTGAATTGTCATCTATAAAAACTTTGTATTCATTTCCATTCAAATAGGCTTTGTTGTACATTTCGCTCCAAAGTACATTAGCCAAATAATTTGTGTAAAATTCGTTAATGCTTTTTTCATTCTTTTTATATTCTTTAGCAAATCCATCTTTAAAAAGCGAAAGCGAATGATACAAATAATCTTTTGTTAAATTATTTTCAGCGATATATTTATACAATTTACCAAATTGATTCTCAAAATAACCATCTTTAATTTCGTGATCTTTGAAATATTCTGCTATTGCTTGCATATTTCTTGGTGCCAAATCATCAAATTCAATCAATAATTTAAATTGACTATTGTATGGATATTTATTTCTCAAAACTTCTTCAAGTAATGAAAAATCATCTCCTTTTTCTCTGATTTTTAGTTTAGGTTTTGCATTATATGTTTTCGAATAATCTTCGTTCAGTGCTAATAATGCCTGTTTAGCTTTTGAATTTTCTGGTTCAAAAAGCAAATAAGTCATCATAAGTAAATTACCTTCTACTAATTGACCATCATCAAGTGCCAAAAGACCTAAATTATAAAGTGATGAAGAATGTGAAGGATCTATTTTGATATTCGTTTTTAATAAATCAACAGCTTTTTGTTTATCATCTTTTCGGATATAAACAATGGCTTTGTTATAATTTAGACCAGCAGAATTTGGAAAATATATATCTGCTTCATTAAAGATTTTTAAAGCTTCATCATATTTTCCAAGATCGCTTAATAGAATTCCATGTATTAATAATTGTGGAGGAAAATTTTCGTATAACTTGTCGTTATAATGCTTTTCACAAATCTTTAATGCTTCTTCTTTTTTTTCAGCATAAAGCAATGAAAGAATCATTTCATATTGAGCTTGAGCATATTTTGAATCTAACGGATGAACTTTGTTATATGCAATTACCGATTCATCATATTTTGAATTTTTTGTTGATTCAACTCCTTCAGAAAAAAAAATATCTGTGTCATAATATGATTTCTCATTTTGAGCTTGAGTCAACATGCTGAAAAGTAATGCAGAAAAGATTAAATTTTTATGTTTCATTTTGTTTTAAATAAATGCTCTTTTTGTTAAGTTGTTATTTTTTAGTTTGATATAGTGATTTTGTATTGTGTTTTTCTTTTGTAAATTATAAAAAATCAAAAAAGTTAAAATACTATTTTTTTCGATTCTATCTACATTTTTATATGTAAAGAATTAAGCGTTATAAATATTTCTTATGATAGCATAAATTATAACATTTAAGAACCTTTAAAAATCCTAGTTTGTCGAAGTAATTTTGTAATGTAAAAAAATAAAAACAACTTTATACGTAACAAATTATGTTGAATAAATCATTAGCATTAGGATTCGCTTTGGCAACGTCGGTTTCGTTTGCTCAAACGTTAACTACTAATACAGGAACTCCTGTAGGTGACAATCAAAATTCTAAAACAATCGGTAATAACGGACAAGTTTTATTAGAAGATATTCATTTAATTGAGAAATTAGCAGCTTTCGATAGAGAAAGAATTCCAGAAAGAGTTGTTCACGCTCGTGGAGCAGGTGCTTTTGGTGAATTCGTTGCTTCTGCAGATTTTTCTGATGTTACTATGGCAGATTTTTTATCTCAAGCAGGTAAAAAAACACCTTTAATGGTACGTTTTTCTACAGTAACGCACCAACAAGGTTCGCCTGAAACGTACCGTGATCCCCGTGGATTTGCTGTTAAATTTTATACACAAGAAGGAAACTATGATTTAGTTGGTAACAACTTGCCTGTTTTCTTTATTCGTGATGCCATCAAATTCCCTGATATGGTTCATGCGTTCAAACCATCTCCAATCATGAACAACGCATCTGATCCAAACCGAGTATTCGATTTCTTTTCTAATTTACCGGAATCGACACACATGTTAACTTGGTTGTTCTCTGATTACGGAATTCCAGCTAACTACCGTCAAATGGAAGGAAACGGAGTTCACGCTTACAAATGGGTGAACGATAAAGGTGAGGTAACTTACGTAAAATACAAATGGGTTCCGCAACAAGAAATCAAAAATTTAACGCAAGAAGAAGCTAACAAAATTCAATCAACTGCAATTGAGCATGCAACTGTAGATTTATATACAGAAATCGCAAAAGGAAATTACCCAAAATGGGATTTATACGTTCAAATGTTGAAAGCTGAAGATTTCGATAAATTAGATTTCAATCCAGTTGACGTAACTAAAATTTGGCCAGAAGCTGTTGCTAAATCGGTAAAAGTTGGAACGATGACTTTGAATGAAAATGCTACAAACTACTTCCAACAAGTAGAGCAAGCAGCTTTCTCTCCTGGTACTTTAGTTCCTGGAATCGAGCCATCTGAAGATAAATTATTACAAGGTCGTTTATTCTCTTACTTCGATACGCAACGTCACCGTATTGGTGGAAACTTCCAACAAGTTGAAGTTAACCGTCCAATCAATAACGTAAAAACATACAATCAAGATGGTTATATGTCTATGCGTAAACAAGAAGGTGATATCAATTACCAACCGTCTACAAATCAACCAGAAGTTGTAGATAACGCAAAGTTCAAATATTCAAAATCAGTTTTCGCAGCAGGAACAACAACAGTTCAAGCTAAAATTGATAAAGAAAACAACTTTGCACAAGCTGGTGAATTATTCCGTTCATTCTCTAAGAAAGATCAGGATAACTTAATCAAAAATTTAGGTGGGGCTTTAAATGCAGTTCAAAACAAAGTAATTGTTAAGAAAATGATTGCTCATTTCTATCAAGCTGATAAAACTTATGGAGAACGTTTATTAAAAGCGACAAACTTAAAAGTTTCAGATATTCAAGAATACATAAAAAAATAATCAAATAATTTTAAGGAGTGTGATCACTCGCGCTCCTTTTCTTAAAATATAAATCGCATGAAAAAATTAGTTTTTACCTTATTGTTAGCTTTCACTATTGTTTCCGTTCAAGCTCAAGATATTTTTGCTGCTTCACGTGCAAACAATGTTGAAGAACTTAAAAAGTATGTTTCAGAAAAAGTAGACATCAATCAAACAAATGAAAAGGGATTCACGCCCTTAATTCTAGCTGTTTACAACAATGCACCAGAGGCTGTTCAATTTTTAATTGCAAATGGTGCTAATTTAAACGCTCAAGATAAATCGGGTAACAATGCGTTAATGGGAGCTATTTTTAAACAAAATACGGCTATGGTCGATTTGTTAATTGCTAACAAAGCAAATGTAAATCAAGTGAATTATAATGGAGCTTCAAGTTTGATTTTTGCTGCAACTTTTGGAAAACCAGAAATGGTAACTTCCCTTTTGAATGCAGGAGCAGATAAGTCAATAAAAGATAACAGAGGAAAAACAGCATTAGATCATGCGACTATGCAAGAAAATAAAGAACTTATTTCATTATTGAAATAGTTTTGGTTGTGTTTTTTGGTTAAAATCGGGTTTATCCCGATTTTTTTTGTTTTTTATATTTTGGCGTTCCCTCGCTCATTATATATAAGAGTAAAGTTATATGTCCTAGAAACCGCTAGGTCGGGCTTTCCGCTAAATCTTTTTTGTTTCAATCGGTTTTTCATTTTATGTCATTCTGAACTCGATTCAGAATCTCATTTTTAAATGACATTCCGTTTATAAACAAAAAAGGATACCGCTTCAATCCCTAACGCAACCTTTGTTATGTTGTCTAAAGTCCAAAGTCTAAAGTTCAAAGTTAACCTGCAAGGTTTTCCAAACCTTGTAGGTTTATATTCATTTGAAAATTTCATCCGTGCATCTGTGGTAAAGCTCATTGAACTCCGACAGAGTTTAGAACTCTGTCGGAGTTTTATATTCTATGAAAATCAAGTGTAATTTAGAATGTAAAAGAACCGTGAGCTACTTTTAGTAAAAACCTGCGCAGCTATTTATGAAAACCTGCTTAGAAGTTTGCCAACTTCTAAGCAAGAGTTGAGTAACTCCTAAGCAAGAGTTTAGTGAAACCTGCGCAGCGATATAAAGAAAGCTAAAAAGTATTTCAATCACTGAAATTTTAAGATAGCTAACTTAACATTATAAAGCTGTATTCGTGCATCAGTGGAACAAAGTCATAAAGTTCAAAGTTAACCTGTGAGGTTTTTCAAACCTTGTAGGTTTATATTCAATTGAAAATTTCATCCGTGAATCTGTGGTAAAACTATTTGAACACCGACAGAGTTCTAAACTCTGTCGGTGTTTTATGAATACTCACTTTCAAATTTTCAAATCATCAAATCATCAAATCACCAATCCCGCAAAAGAAAGGGATGGAAGCTTTGTTTGAGCTCTTTTGCAAATTTTTAATTTGCGAAAAGCGAGTGCGTACAGCCCGACCTGAAACGCAGTGGAAGGATTGCCCAAAAGTTAGAAATACTTAGTTTTGATAGCTCATTGGTTTTTATTACTTTTAGTTTAAATATGACCACTTTATGAAAAACAAAATTTTAATATTTTTCTTATTTGTTTCGGTTTCGATTTTCGCTCAAGATTATCATAAACATTGGAATGAAGTTTATGAACTTGAACAAAAAGGTTCGTATAAATCGTTGAATTCCAAATTGGAACAGATTTATAAAACTGCCCAAAAAGACAAAAACGAAGCGCAAAGAGCGAAAGCTTTTATCTTTCAGATGAAGGTTGAAAATGTGTTGGAAGAAACCAATTTTCAGAAAAAAGTGGAACGTTTGCGTTCTGAAATTTCGCAATCTACCGGAATTTACAAAGAAGTTTTTCGTTGGTATTACATCAAAACCTTGATGAATGCGTATGAATCGAAGTTTTCGAATTGGAGATTTTATACCGGAGTTACCACAAACACAACCGATTTACCAAAAAATATCGATTTGTGGACGCAGCAGCAATATCAAGAAGTTATTTTGGAGCAAGCCGATTTGTTGTTTGAGCAAGAAGCTTTGATGAAAAAAACAAAGGTTGATAAAATCAAGGATTTGATTGATTTTGATATGATTGACAACAATTTAAATCAATCGGTTTATGATTTTTTTGCGATAAATTTTATTAACGATTACGCAACAGATTCTCAGGTTATTTATCCATCCTATAAAGATTTTAATCGTTTTGATTCGTCTTTTGCGAATTGTAAAATCATTTTTGATGTGCCAAATGATTATTCGGATGTTAGACAAAAACTGACTAAACAAGCGGCTTTGTTACTTCAAAATCTAGAAAAACAATATCAAGAAAGCAATCAAGATTTGTTGTTAGATAAAATTCGTTTTGTACGTTTTGAAAAATTTGCTACAGAACGTAATGCCGAATCTGAAACATTTCAATCTTTAGGTAAAAACTTGAAAACCAATTATTATAAGAATCGTTGGATTTCGATGTATGCGCATAAATTATCAGATGAGGCAAATAAACTTGAAAAGAAAGATTATTTTGATAAAGCTTTGAAAAACATTGAAGAAGTTAAAAAATCTAAAACAGAAAATAATCAATTACAAGCAGTTCAAAATTTAGAAAATTCGATTAAGTCTAAAGATTATTCAATTACGTTAAAAGAAGAAGTTTATGAAAATGAACCTGTAAAATATTTGATTGATTATAGAAATATCGATACGCTACATTTGGCTTATTACGATTTTTCGAAACATAAAACCATTAACGATAGTATTTTTAAATTGGTTTTGAAAAACGATAAACCATTGAAAAAAGTAACTCATATTTTACCACAAGATTTCCCGTATTTTCAAAATTCAACTGAAATTTTGGGAGAGCAATTTCCTGTTGGAACTTATTTGTTGGTTTCGTATTCAAATGAAAAAGATTTAGAAATATATAACTCTAATAAAGCGTCGATTTTTAAAACTTCGAACGTTATGTTATTGACCAAAAATATAAGTAACGAAAGTTCGGCTATCTTTATTTTAAATCCAAAAACGGGTAAACCTTACCAAAACAAAGCTGCGCTTTTTAATCGTAAAAGATATGTTTCTGACGAAAATGGAAAAATTATTGTTCCTAATAGTAGAAATTACCGTGACGAAAATAAAATCGAAATTTATGTAAATAACGAAATTTATCGCAAATATCTTTATTTGGATTCTTGGGGACAATCTGTTAGAATTGAAAAGCGTCAACGAGATGCAAATATTGATTTGTTTACCGACCGAGCTATTTATCGTCCGGGACAGGAAGTGCATTTCAAAGGAATTTTGTATGAAATGAATCCGAATCAAAATCAGGTTTTATCTAACAAATCATTTAAAGTAATTTTACAAGATGATAACAGAAATGATGTTGAAGAAAAGCTTGTTAAAACAAATGAATTGGGAGGTTTTAGTGGTTCGTTTGTTTTGCCTAAATCAATTCCTTCGGGTGAATTTACGATTCGAATCACGGAATTAGATGAATATAAAGATAAAATTGAGGGGGATTTTTGGAGTAATTTAAATTTTCCAAATGAATCTTTTGATTATCGTGTGGAAGAATACAAACGACCAACTTACAATTTTAAAATTGATGAAATAACAAAGAATGTTTTCTTTGATGAGAAGATTACAATAAGCGGAAAAGCCGAAAGTTTAGCGGGCGGAGCTATTGCAAATGCGAAAGTGAAATTAAAAGCGAATGCTGATTTCTATAATTATGAAAAAAGTAAATCAGTTGTATTGGTAAAAATTGATGAAGAAATATTAACAGATGATTTCGGAAAGTTTGAGTATCAATTTGCGATTCCATCAGATTCGTTAGGCAATCATTTTAAAGACGAAATTATCAAAGTTAAAGTATATTTCCAAATAGAAGTTACAGACCAGGCAGGTGAAGTTAAAGAAGAATATTTATATTTTTATGTTTCAAACACTGCTGTTAATGTTTCGGTTTATGCAGGGAGAAATTTCGTTACAGATAAACCGTTGGAAGTTTCAATAAATTCAAGAACTCATAATGGAGATTTTACTCCAGCAACCGGAACAATAAAAATTTATCAAACACTTCCGAAAGATGAATTTTACGAAAATCGTCCGTGGCAAATTCCTGAATTAAAATCGATAGATGAAACTACGTTCAGAAAATTATTTCCGTATCAAGCTTATAATTTAGAAGAACTGAAAAATCCTGAAAAAACTTTGGTTTATGAGGAAAGTTTTACAACAGCCGAAAACAAAAAATTCGATTTAGATATTAAAAAATGGAAAACAGGCGCGTATGAATTGGTTTTTGAAACAATTGATTTAAAATCAAAATTACCTATTAAAAACCAAACCAATTTTTCAATTAAAAAGGCCGACGAGAAGTTAGCTAATAATGAGAATTTAACTGTAGTTACGTATCCAAAATCATCTGCTAATTATTTGATTTTGGAAGTTAATAGCATTTATGATGACGCTACTTTATTTATTGAATATTTTGACCGCGATGCACAAATTCAAAGTCGCAATTTCGCAATCAGAAAAGGAAGCCAGTTTATTAGAATTCCTTTAGCTGCAAGTACAGAAAATGATAAAATTTCATATCAATGTTTTTTTGTACAGAATCAGAATTTATATTCAGGAAATGGTGACTTTAATATTAAAAATAAAGTAGAAGATAATAACCCACAGTGGGATGCTGAATGGCAACTTTGGAATAACAAATTAACGCCGGCTCAACAATATCAATGGAAGTTAATCTTGAAAGACGCTAAAACTAAGAAACCATTTCAAGGTGAATTTTTAGCCTCGATGTATGATGCTTCTCTTGATATGATTTACACTATTGACTGGAACACAAATGCAAATAAAATTTTCAATTATTCGTATGTGAATTTTTCAAAACCTATTGCACTAGATAACGTTTCAAATAATAGAATTTCTTCTTTAAACTTTGCTCCAGCAAATCCGTTGTATTGGAATGGTTGGAATTACTTTGGATATGATTTTAATGTAAGTTCTTATTATAATAAATATTACAAAAATCCTGACCGTATTGGTAATAAAGAAAAGTACTATCAAATTGAAATACGTGACATTAAAACAGAAAAATTAATAGCCAACGCAAGAGTATTTAATTTAGTTTCTGGTGCAGTAAATAATACAAACGAAGATGGTTTTGTAAGTATTTTAGGGGAAGAAAAACCATTGATTGCAATTGCAGCTTTAGGTTACAATGAGAAAAGATTTGAATTAAAAAATCTGTTTACCGTTGTTTATCTTGAATCTGATGGAGAAAAAATCTCAAATAAATCTGTTGAAAAATTATCTAAAATTGAATCGGAATGGTATCAAATAAGTAAAGCTTTTTATCATTTATTATCAGACGCTTCCAAGTCTGTTCAAGATGAGGTTTCTTTTAGAAATTCAATTATTAAAGAAGGTTTTATATCTGATGACAATAAAGTCTATAATTTTGTTCCTGTAGGAATTATGGTTGGCAGTGCAGATAAAGTTAGTTATGGTACAGGAAAGGGAGAGAATTTTTTAGATGAAGTTGTAATCGATACTTACCGTACTAAAAGCAAACCCAAAAGCAGTGTTGCTGCAACAATGGTGTCTTCAAAAACTATTGAAGGCCGCCCAAATGCAAGTTTGGTTGAAACTTTAGAATCTCAAGTTCCAGGATTAAATATTGCAGCTAATCAAGAATTTTCAGAAAACGCACATAAAGCAATTACTTTACGTAAAAACCTAAATGAAACCGCATTTTTCTATCCACATATAAAAACGGATAAAAATGGTGAAGTAGTTTTTGATTTTACCGCGCCAGAATCATTAACCGATTGGAAGTTTAGAGGTTTGGCTCATAATAAAAATGCCGATTTTGTTTATTTAGAAACCTTTAGTAAAACACAAAAAGACGTAATGATTCAGCCTAATATGCCACGTTTTGTGCGTGAAACAGATGAGGTTGTTTTAAAAGCTCGTGTAAGTAATTCCACAAACGATAAGCTAAAAGCTACTGCAATGTTGCGTTTATTTAACACCATTACAGGTGAAGATTTAACCAATCAAATCATTAAAACTGAGGCACTGATTCCAGTAAATATTGAAGGCTTTAGTTCAAATGCGGTAAGTTGGAAAGTTCAAATTCCAAAAGATATTATTGGATTACAATATCGTATTTCGGTTCAAGCTGGTAATTTTACCGATGGTGAAGAAAGTGTGATTCCGGTTTTAAGCAACCGTCAATTGGTTACTGAAACTTTGCCTGTTTGGCAATTGGCAAATGAAACCAAAACCTATCAACTAACCAATTTAATCGATAATAAATCAACGACTTTAGATAATCATCAATTGAAAATTGATATTTCAAACAATGTTACTTGGTTGATGATGCAATCGTTTCCGTATTTAATGGATTATCCGTATGATTGTTCAGAGCAATTATTCTCGAAATATTTTGCGGCTGCAATTGCCTTGCATATTGTGGAAGAAAATCCAATGATTGAGCAATTAGTTAAAGAATGGAAAGAAAATCCAATGTCGAAATTAGAAGAAAATGAAGACTTAAAACAAACACTTTTACAAGACACACCTTGGATGCGTGATTTGATTTCAGACACTGAAAAGAAAGCGCAATTCGCTTCTAATTTTGATGTGAATCGTTTAGAAGAATTAACCGAACGAATCGAAGATAGACTAATCGAACGTCAACTTCCTAGTGGTTCACTGCCTTGGTTTACTGGCGGAAATGAAAATCCGTATATTACTTGGCAAATTGTAGTTACTGCTGCACAATTAAACAATTTAGGTATTAAATCGAATTTCTTAAACGGAGAAAGAGGTTTCATTCATAGCGCGCAGAATTATTTAGATACTCGTTTTGAAAAATCATACAGTGATAAATACGACGCTTCGATTTCTCAAGTACTTGATTATGCTTTTATGAAAAGTTATTTTACAGACCAATTTAAAATTTCAGACAAAAATCAAAAGCATATTAACAAGCGTTTAAATGATTATCGTGAAAAATGGGTTGATTTTTCTTTATATGAAAAAGCGAAATTAATCATTGTTTTACAACGAAAAGGCGAAACAGCTTGGGCAAAAGAAATCATCAATCAGTTAGAAGAAAGTGCTGTTATAGACGAAACTTATGGAATGTATTGGCGTGCTAATTCAAGTCGAAATTATTACTATTACAACGCCGCCGAAGTTCAGGCAATGGTTATCGAAGCTTATAAAGCGATGAAAATGCCCGATGATAAAATCCAACGTTTAAATGCTTGGTTGTTAAGCAAGAAAACCCAAAACGATTGGGGAACGACAAAAGCAACCACGCAATCGCTTTATGCTTTAATTCTTGGACAGCAAGGTATGGATTTGAATAAAGGTTCGATACAGTTGAAAGTCGGTAAAGAAATCAAAAATGTAACTCAAGATATCAACTCAAAAACCGAAGAAGAAATTGGGATTTTCTCTTACCAATGGTTGGGCGATAAAGTAAAACCTGAAATGGGAACTATTGAAATCAAAAATACCACTTGGCAACCTGTTTACGGTGGTATTTATTGGCAATATTTTGAAAATATGGATAAAATAAAAAACAGTCCAGATGGTGTTTTAACCATTTCGAGAGATTATTATATCGAAAATAAAGACGGGAAATGGGATTTAATAACGCCAGAGACTCAACTTGTTTTAGGTCAAAAAGTGAAAGTTCGTATTGAGTTCGAAGCCATTCAAGAAATGAGTTATTTGCACATCAAAGACAATCGTCCAGCAACTTTTGAACCTTTAGATGTTTTATCAGGTCAGCATTACGGCAATGGTTTACGTTATTATCAAACCACCAAAGACGCCTCGACCAATTTCTTTATCGACCATTTAAATAAAGGAAAATACGTTCTAGAATACGATGTTCGATTAAACAACATTGGAAGTTTTACTAGTGGTATTTCAATCATTCAAAGTATGTATGCGCCCGAACATTCATCGCATACTGCTGGTGATAAAGTTGAGGTGAATTGAAAGTATTAAAGTCTAAAGTCCGTTCGTTTGTGGTAAAACTCATTCAACTCCGACAGAGTTCAAAAACTCTGTCGGATTTTTTGGTATTTATCAGCTATGATTTAGATTATAAAAATGATGGCGTTCGCTCACAAAAACTCCTCACGTCGTTTTTGCAGCGTCGCGTCTTCCGCTAAATCTTTAGTTCCACTTCGTTCCACAAAAGGATACCGCTACAACCGCTAACGCTTTTTGAGTCTAAAGTAGGAAAGTCTAAAGTTCAAAGTCTAAAGTTCAAAGTCTAAAGTCTAAAGTTCAAGGTTTAAAGTTCAAAGTCTAAAGTTGGAAAGTCTAAAGTTGGAAAGTCTAAAGTTCAAAGTCTAAAGTTCAAAGTCTAATGTTCAAAGTCTAAAGTTCAAAGTCTAAAGTTCAAAGTCTAAAGTTCAAAGTCTAAAGTTTAAAGTCTAAAGTTCAAAGTCTAAAGTTTAAAGTCTAAAGTTCAAAGTCTAAAGTTCAAAGTCTAAAGTCTAAAGTTCAAAGTCTAAAGTTCAAAGTCTAAAGTTCAAAGTCTAAAGTTCAAAGTCTAAAGTTCAAAGTCTAAAGTTTAAAGTTTAAAGTTTAACCTGCGAGGTTTTTCAAACCTTGTAGGTTTATATTCAATTTTAAATTCCATCCGTGCATCTGTGGTAAACTCATTTAACTACAACGGAGTTTTGATCTCTGTCGGAGTTTTATATTCTATGAAAATCAAGTGTAATTTAAGGTGTAAGAGAACCTTGTGCTACTTTTAGTAAAAACCCGCGCAGAAGTTTATTGAAACCTGCGCAACAATTAGACAAAACCTGCGCAGCTTTTTAGGAAAACCTGCGCAGGAGTTTAGTCAAACCTGCGCAGGAGTTTACCAACTTCTAAGCAAGAGTTTGTCAACTTCTAAGCAAGAGTTTGCTAACTTCTAAGCAAGAGTTTGTTAACTTCTAAGCAAGAGTTTGCCAACTTCTAAGCAAGAGTTTGATAAAACTAGTATAACGATTTAAAGAAAGCTAAGGTATCATTATTAGTTTGTATTTATGTATCTGTGTAACAAAGTTATAAAGTCTTAAAGTTAGGAAGTTAACCTGCGAGGTTTCCAAAACCTTGTAGGTTTGTATTTAACTAACCAAATTCAGAAAATTTAGTTTTCATCATTTGTGTCATTTCGTTTTTCAATTTAAAGTTTCATCCGTTCATTTGTGGTAAAACTCATTTAACTCCGACAGAGTTTTGAACTCTGTCGGAGTTTGTCAAATATTAAACTTAGAAGATTTAAAAACTTTGAATATTATCCAATTAAAATTATTCAGGAAATGCAGTTTTCAACCTTTTTTCAATACATTTTCAAATCATCAAATCATCAAATCTCAAAGGGATGGAAGCTTTGTTTGAGCTCTTTTGCAAATTTTTAATTTGCGAAAAGCGAGTGCGTACAGCCCGACCTGAAACGCAGTGGAAGGATTGCCCAGAAAAATAAACGCATAAAAAAAATCGGTCAGCTACAAACTGACCGATTTATTATTTCTCTTCTTTTTGTCCCATCATCATTAAAAAGGCTTTCAAGAACGGTTCAAGATTTCCGTTCATTACGCTGTCTACATCACTTGTTTCGTGTTGTGTTCGTACGTCTTTGACCAATTTATACGGATGCATTACGTAATTTCTAATTTGTGAACCCCATTCAATTTTCATTTTATTGGCTTCAATTTCATCGCGTTTCGCTTGTCGTTTTTTCAACTCAATTTCGAATAATTGCGATTTCAGTAATTGCATTGCTTTGGTTTTATTATCGAGCTGAGAACGTGTTTCCGAGTTTTCAATAATAATTCCGGTAGGGTGGTGGCGTAAACGAACCGCGGTTTCCACCTTGTTTACATTTTGACCTCCAGCACCCGAAGAACGCATGGTTTCCCAAGAAATATCCGATGCCGAAATTTCGATTTCGATCGTATCATCAGCCAACGGATAAACGTAAACTGAAGCAAATGAAGTATGACGTTTGGCGTTGCTATCAAAGGGTGAAATTCGTACCAAACGGTGAACTCCATTTTCGCCTTTTAGATATCCAAAGCCATATTCTCCTTCAAATTCTAAAGTCACGGTTTTAACTCCAGTAACCTCGCCTTCTTGGAAGTTTAATTCTTTGATTTTGTAACCGTTTTTTTCGCCCCACATCAAATACATACGCATCAACATCGCAGCCCAATCACAACTTTCGGTACCTCCAGCACCAGCTGTAATTTGTAAAACGGCACTCATACTGTCACCTTCGTCTGAAAGCATATTCTTGAATTCCAAATCTTCGATGGTATTCAAAGCGTTATTGTATTGCTCGGTAACCTCTTCTTCAGAAATTTCTCCTTCCGCAAAAAACTCTAATCCAATTTGAAGTTCTTCGATTTCGGCTGTAGCCTGATTGAAACCTTCGACCCATTTTTTCTTTGAACGAATATTTTTCACAATTGCTTCTGCTTCTTTGGCATTGTTCCAAAAATCAGGAGCATAGGTTTTTTCTTCTTCGTTTGTGATTTCGATTAATTTCTTATCGATGTCAAAGATACCTCCTTAACGCACCAAGGCGATCTATAAGGCTTTTGACCTGTTCTGTTGTAATCATTTTTTTAGTTTTCACAAAAATAAGGATTTATAAATGGGAATGAAATTAATTTCAACAGAATAATTGTAACTTTATCTAAACTTTAGAATTATGAAGAAAATCATCTTATTAATTTGTTTTTGCTTTGGAATTTTGTCTTGTGCTTCGCAAGCTGAAAAGTCTTCAATTGATAAAGGAATTTCAAAAATCGAAAAGGGAAAAATCACTATTTCAAATCCCGAATTGGAATACGAAGTAATCATTTTCGATGCCGGATTTGAATCTTGGTTGCAAACTCGTGGAAAGCAACGAGGTTATTATGATTTAGCTTATTTGGAAAACAAGAATCACATTTGGGTAAATACTTGGAATAGTCGCAGTCGTGCTGGAAAGGCTGGATATGATTACACGATTGATTATCATTCAAATGTGAATTACGGTTTTGAAGTAAATTATATGTTATTTAACTATTTATTGTATTGGCAAGAGACCAATAACATTCGTTTAAATTAATCTTTCTTTGTATATTTGCGTAGAATTATTTTAAATAAGAAATGGCTAGCTTAAAAGAACGTTGGGGCGTAACCTCAAATTTTCAAATCGTAATTATTTTTATTGTTTTTGCAATTACAGGTTCTACTTCTGCTTGGATAACCAAACCAATTTTGGAATTTTTAGGAATCACAAAAGAAAATTTTCATATTGTTCCATATTGGATTCTTAGAATTGTTTTAATCTTACCTGTTTATAAAGTTATTTTAATTATTGTAGGAACCATTTTTGGACAACATACTTTCTTTTGGAATTTTGTTAAGAAAATGCTATTTAGAATGAAATTGGGTTTTCTGTATGGAAAACAAACGAAATAAAAAAAGTCATCTGAGAATTCAACAGATGACTTTTTACTGTTTTTAAGTGTTGTATAGAATCAAGTTTTATTTTTAACTATTCAAAAACTAATGAAAAAAGATAGTGTTTTCGTAATTTTTAAAATCTAAAAATATATATGTAACGAAAATTTAATTAGAAGTTTATATTAAAACCGATTTAATATTTTATATTTATCATACCTATTAAATAACTATATTTGTCTAATAAAAGAATGCATTACCTATGAGTTTTTTCAAACGTTTATTTTCATCAGAAAAAAAAGAAACTTTAGACAAAGGTTTAGAGAAATCAAAGACTAGTTTTTTCTCTAAATTATCTAAGGCAGTAGCCGGCAAATCTAAAGTTGATGATGAGGTTTTAGACAATTTAGAAGATATTTTAATTTCGTCTGATGTTGGAGTAAATACGACTTTAAAAATCATTACACGAATAGAAGAGCGTGTTTCACGTGACAAATATTTAGGAACCGATGAATTAAACCAAATTCTTCGTGAAGAAATTTCGGCGTTATTATCTGAAACAAAATCTGGAGAAAGTACCGAATTTGATATTCCAAAAGACAAAAAACCATACGTGATTATGGTGGTAGGTGTAAATGGAGTAGGGAAGACAACAACTATTGGTAAGTTGGCTCATCAATTTAAAAAAGCTGGATATAGTGTTGTTCTTGGAGCAGCAGATACGTTTCGTGCAGCAGCAATTGACCAATTGCAAATTTGGGCAGATCGCGTTGGAGTTCCAATCGTTCGTCAACAAATGGGAAGTGATCCTGCTTCGGTTGCATTTGATACTTTGGAATCGGCTGTTGCTCAAAAAGCAGATGTTGTAATCATTGATACTGCGGGACGTTTACATAACAAAGTTGGTTTGATGAACGAGCTTTCGAAAGTAAAACGCGTAATGCAAAAAGTTTTAGTTGATGCACCTCACGATGTTTTATTGGTTTTAGATGGTTCAACTGGTCAAAATGCGTTTGAACAAGCAAAACAATTTACAGCGGCTACAGAAGTTTCTGCTTTGGCTGTTACTAAATTAGACGGAACGGCAAAAGGTGGTGTTGTAATTGGAATTTCGGACCAATTCCAGATTCCAGTAAAATACATCGGAGTTGGTGAAGGAATTGAAGACTTACAAGTTTTTAATAAATATGAATTTGTTGATTCGTTTTTTAAATAATGAAAAAGATATTAAAATTAATTCCGGTTGCGCTTTTGATTATTTCTTGTAATTCAAAAGTTTCTCCTGAAGAGTTGAATAAAATAAACGGTTATTGGGAAGTTACACTTGTTGAAACTCCAGATGGCGAAGAAAAAGAATACGGTATGTCAACTTCAGTAGATTATATCGAATTGAAAGAGAATTCAGGTTTTCGTCAAAAAGTAGTTCCGCAAATCGATGGAAAATATCTTACTAATGATGTAAAAGAATTGATTACAGTTAAAGATTCTGCCTCTGCAACTTATTTGGTTTATAAAACTGATTATGCAAATTGGACAGAAGAATTGGTGAAAGTTTCTGACGAAGTTTTAGTTGTCAAAAACGATCAAGATTTTATTTATCATTACAAACGTTTCGAACCTATTAAAATTGAATAATGTCAAAAAAATTTAACCCCAATAGTCGTATTAAAGAAGAAACTTCAATAAGCGATGTTTTGAAGGTTTTTATTCAAGGAAATAAACTCGAAGCAGGTATTGATAAATTAAATGTCAAAGAAGCTTGGATTAATTTATTAGGTCCTGGAATTGCAAATTACACTTTAGATGTTGTTCTGAAAAATAATACGCTTTATGTTGCTTTATCTTCTGCGGTTTTAAGAGAAGAGTTAAGTTACGGAAAAGACAAAATCATTAAGATGATTAATGAAGAGCTTCGAAAAGATGTTGTGAAAGAAATAATATTAAGATAAAAAAGATTTGTATATGCAAATCTTTTTTTTTTGTATATTGCTGTTAATTTTTAGAATAAATTATTATATTTATTAAAAATTTCACGATATGATAAAAAAAGTACTTTCAATTGCCACTTTGTGTTTTGCTTTAAGTTTACAAACACAAGTAAATGCTCAGAATTTAAAGTCTGAAGCTAAGTTTTGGGTAAAAGGTTCAGATGCAAAATCTGTTGTAAATTTGAACGGAAATTATCCATTGTCAGAAGATAATCAAGGTGCAATTATGGCACAACTTGGCGATAATCATTCAAATTTCTATATTGTATTTCAATCTTTCGATTCACATTCTGTTGATTTGGCAGATTTGAATATGAAATGTTACCAACAAAAAATTACAACTCAAAATATAAACCCTCAGAGTTTAGATGTTCCGTTGATGGAAAAAATTCAATCAGGAGCGATTCTTAAATATGGTTTTAATTTAGGTAATTATAAAGTTACTGATGAGTTTATGTTGGTAAACAATGTAAAAGATAGAACCTATATTTACGAGATTATTTATATGAATAAAGAGTTTACGGATATTGATCACAAATATTTACAAACTTATCTTTCTTTGAAATATGGAATTTCTTTAATCGATAACAATAATTATTTATCTAACCAAAATGTGGTTTTGTGGGACAATTCTTATGCTCCAGAATTCAATAAAAATATCATTGGTTTAGGTAAATCTAATTTCTATGATTTTAGTAAAAATTCTTCAATAAACTCTGTAGATAAATTGTTGACGATTTCTTCAAATACTTTAAGAAATGAGGAATATCTTTTGATCGGAAATAATGCTAAAAATAATCGTTTTGAAAATAAAGGAAGCGAGATGGTTTTAGAAAAAACGTATTTAGCTCAAACAGCATCAGGAAGTGAAGAAGTTGCTACATTAAGTTTTAATACTTCATTATTAGAAAATTTCGATGCTTCAAAAACGGTTTATTTAACCATTAATGGAGAAACTAAAATAAAAGGAAATGTCGATAAAAATTCAATTGTTTTTAATGATGTGATTTTGAATGGAAAGGATTTACTTTCTGTTTCTTATGATTTATCATCAGTTAAAGCTGATTTAGCAGACGCTTGGTTCTTGAATGATCGTGGTGAAATTACAATCAAACCAGAAATCAAAGCTGATAAAAAATCGGATTACACGGTTGCTTGGTATTTCAATGATAAATTAGTTTCAAACAAAGAAAATTTACCAACAAATAAAACTGGAGTTTATGAAATGAGAGTTACTTCTAATAATGTAACAAACTCATATCAAACAAATGTTTATAGTAAAATTGATGGAAAAATTTCTAACGAAATCACAGTTTATCCAAACCCAGTTTCAGCTGGAGAAGATTTTAAAATTTCTTACAATCTAACTTCAGAATCAAATGTTGAATTATACGTTTATCAAATGAACGGAAAGCTTGTTGATCAACGTACTTTAGGGCGCTTTAATCAAAATGAATTCAATTATAAATTAGATACTTCTGGAGTTTATATCTTGATTTCAAAAATTGACGGTAAAGCAAATATTAATAAAATTATAGTAAAATAAGAGTAGTAAGTAAAAAGGCGAGGTTTTCAAAAACCTCGCCTTTTTTTATAATGTATCGTTTTTATCTCTATTGATAATATCGAATTCTTTCTTGTACATTTCATGTCTTGGATCAAACTCGTCAATTGCTAAACAATTTTTTTCATAAGTTCTAATGATTTCCAAAAGATCAAATTCATATAGCTCTAAATATAAATCCGCTGTAGCTTTTTTACGATCTTTGCGAATGATTTTTTTGAAATTCTTTGTGTTTTTAATTAATGTTTTATTGTATTGAATAGCAGCTTTTTTTCGTTCTGATTTGTCTTCAATGCGCGCAATGTAAAATTTGTCTATTAATTCTTTTGTTTCAGGACAATCGCCAAATAATTCATAAACGGTATTGAAATTTTTATTGTTTTTTCTTTTTGATCTGCGTTCAGCTTTTTTGGTAGAATAAGTTTTTTCTTCTTCAATATAACCTTTTCCTAAAGATAAATTTTTCTGTTTATTTTCTATCATTAGATTAGCTACAGCATCTGGAGTTCCTAACTCAAAAAGAAACAAATGAAATGAGAGTAATTTTCTTACTGGGTAAATAGTGCCATAAGTATTAATGACTTTTCCCTTTGTTAATGATGGAACTAAAAAAGTTTCTACCTTTTTTTTCTTTTTCCCGTAAAAGTTTTCACCACTCAGAGCTACGAATTCGGTAGTTCTTGTTCCTCCTTTTTTAGTAGTTTGACTAATTATAACTCGATCTAACTCTTCAACTGGAATTTTTTCAAACTTTTTAGCTCCATTTGGTTTTACTTTGATGTCATCAATTGTACCACCACGTCCGTTCCAGAAAAAGTTTGTAATATCTCTGCTAAATAGTGCTTTAAAACGGATTAACGGATCAACTCTTTCAAAAGTTGGGCTTGTATAAAAGTTTTTTACATTTCCGTTTATTTTAGAACCATTTTTTTTAATTACTGTTCCAGTTTTTTTTGTTCTCGAATTGCTTTGTGCATCAGAGTTTGTTGAGTGAAAAAGAGTTAAAAAGGAAAAAAGGAATAATATAGTAGTTTTTTTCATTGGAGAAATTTTCGGTTATTTAATGGCAAATATAAAAGAAAAATGTTAGGTTTTTAAATACTTTAAAATATTTTAAATGATTGGTTTTTTTGTATTTTTGATAACTCTATAAAAGTATCTAAATGAAAGAAGAATTTGTGGTTCTTGTAAACCAAAACGACGAGCAAATTGGTTTGATGGCAAAACTAGAAGCACACGAAAAAGCATTACTTCATCGTGCATTTTCTGTATTTGTTTTAAATGAGAAAAACGAAATTATGTTACAACAACGTGCAAAAGATAAGTATCATTCACCTTTGTTATGGACAAATACATGTTGTAGTCATCAAAGAGAAAATGAATCGAATTTAGAAGCTGGTAAAAGACGTTTAGAAGAAGAAATGGGATTCGTAACGCCGTTAGTTGAATTATTTTCTTTTATTTATAAAGCGCCATTTGATAATGGATTGACAGAACATGAATTGGATCATGTGATGATTGGTTATTATAACGAAAATCCTGTAATTAATAGAGAAGAAGTTGAGTCCTGGAAATGGATGTCAATTGAAGATATTAAATCAGATATGCTATTAAATCCGATGATTTATACCGAATGGTTTAAAATTATATTTGAAAAATTTTATCATCATATCGAAGCTCAAAAAAAATAAGTTATGAAAGTTACTGTAAGCAGAAAAGCTCATTTCAATGCTGCACATCGACTATTTCGTAAAGATTGGTCAGATGAAAAAAATCAAATGATATTTGGCAAATGTAATAATCCAAATTTTCATGGACATAATTATGAGTTAATTGTCGAAGTTACTGGAACTGTTGATAAAGAAACAGGTTATGTAATTGATATGAAAATTCTTAGTGATATAATTTATGAAGAAGTTGAAGTTGCATTTGATCACAAAAATTTAAATTTAGATGTTCCTGAATTTTCAGATTTGATTCCAACTGCAGAACATATCGCTTTTGTTATCTGGAATAAAATCAGAAAACGTATTGAGCTAAAATATGAACTTAACGTTATTCTATACGAAACGCCTAGAAATTTCGTGTCGTATTGTGGTTTATAAAACAATTAACAGTCATTCAGAAAGATTTTCGTAACTTGCACTCTTGTTTAAAAAGCAACGAAAATAAAATAATTAGAAGTTATTAATTTGAATTCAAACATCGACCATATAAATGTATTAGATTCTAAAGATGCGTTTTTCGCTTATCCTTTATTATTTAAACCCATTCTAAAAGATAGAATTTGGGGAGGGAAAAAATTAGCTACTTTAGGAAAAGAATTGTCATCAGAATCTATCGGAGAAAGTTGGGAACTTTCAATGGTAGAAAATGATTTTAGTGTTGTTGAAAATGGTTTATATAAAAACGAAACCATAAAGACATTAATAGATTCTTATCCAGAAGCTATTTTAGGTAAATCAATTACAAATCAATTTGGGAAACAATTTCCATTGTTATTTAAATTTTTAGATGCGAAATCGGATCTTTCTATTCAATTGCATCCAAATGATGAATTAGCAAAAAAGCGCCATAATAGTTTCGGAAAAACCGAAATGTGGTACATTATGCAAGCAGATGAAAATGCTAGAATTATATTAGGATTTAAAGAAGATTCATCATCTGAAGAATATCTAGAGAATTTAAATAACAAAACACTTCCATCGATTTTAAAAGAATATAAAGTTAAGAAAGGTGATGTGTTTTTTATCGAAACCGGAACAATTCATGCTATTGGTGCAGGAATTTTATTGGCAGAAATTCAGCAAACATCAGATATAACTTATCGAGTTTATGATTGGGATAGGGTAGATGAGAATGGAAATTCACGTGAGTTACATGTCGATTTAGCTTTGGAAGCAATTAATTATCAAAAACAAAATCCAGAGATTTTATATAACAAGGTAGAAAATAATGAAAACTTGTTGGTTTCATGTGATTTTTTTACGTCTAATTTAATTCCTTTAAACGGAACAAAAGAGATTGATAATTCAAATGATTTATTTTATGTGTACATTTGTACCGAAGGAAATTTTGAAGTTCAGTTTGAAACCCAAACAATGAATTTTAAAGAAGGTGATACCATTTTGATACCAGCAGCAATGCAAAATTATGTATTGAAAGGAAACGCAACATTATTACAAATATTTATTAAATAATTTAAATTACCATATCATGGCAAATGTAAGAACATTAAAAAAAGACATTAACTACGTTTTAGGAGATATTATTGAAGCAGTTTACATCTGGGAGATGTCAACAACAGGGAAACCAACTGAAGCATCTTCTGCAATTATTGACGAAGCAATCGAAAAATTCGATGGTTTAATCGTAAAAGTAAACCAGAAAAACGTTGAAAATAAAAAATCTCATTTCAAACAAATTTATTCTGATTTAGAAGAATCTGCTAATCAATTAGTTGATAAAATCAACGCTTTGTAGTAGAAAAAAAAGACTAAAAAATTTACGCTAGCGCTTGTAGAATCGAAAAACCTTCCTATATTTGCAACCGTAAATGAGTCGCCGGTGTAGCTCAGTTGGCTAGAGCAGCTGATTTGTAATCAGCAGGTCGTGGGTTCGAGTCCCTCCATCGGCTCAAAGTTCTTTAACTTACTTGAAAAAATTTAAATTGCCTCTATAGCTCAGTTGGCTAGAGCAGCTGATTTGTAATCAGCAGGTCGTGGGTTCGAGTCCCTCTAGAGGCTCTTTTTAAGAGTATTTGCCTGTGTAGCTCAGTTGGCTAGAGCAGCTGATTTGTAATCAGCAGGTCGTGGGTTCGAGTCCCTCCATAGGCTCAATTTTTTCAAGCATTTTTGCCTCTATAGCTCAGTTGGCTAGAGCAGCTGATTTGTAATCAGCAGGTCGTGGGTTCGAGTCCCTCTAGAGGCTCAATTTTTTTAATACACTTTGCCGGTGTAGCTCAGCTGGCTAGAGCAGCTGATTTGTAATCAGCAGGTCGTGGGTTCGAGTCCCTCCACTGGCTCTATCATTGGAAATAATAGCTTAAATTTTTTTTATAAAAAATTCTAAGCTATTGTTGTTTAAGGTCTTAGGTTTTTAGCTTTTAAAAAAATCATGACTGTAAATAATACTTCTAACCCTATATTGTTCCCAAAAAAAGGCCCAACAATTTCATCTGGGAAGTTAACCTCAAAAATAGTTATAAAAACAGATTATGTTCGCTCAGACGGAACATGCGCTTTATACCTTCAAATCTTTCTAAATGGCGATAGAAAACGTTTAAACCTAAATATCCACGTCCCAGAAGAAGCTTTTGACAAAAACAAAATGCGTGTTAAAAAAGCGTATAAAGGAAGTCGAGATTTAAATTTGGTAATCGAGAAAGTTTTAGCAGACGTTAATCAAATAGAAGTAATGTATCGGTTGACGGAATCAGAATTAACAACTGAGATAATTGCAAAAGAATTAAAATCTCCTTCAAGCCGTTTAGACTTTATAAAGTATATCGAAGAACAAATTGAAATAGACGAAAAACACCTAAACGAAGCAACAATAAGGTCTGCACGTTGTGTACTTGCAAAAATTAAAGATTTCAGAAACATCATTTTCTTTCGTGAATTATCGCGTGAACTAATTTTAGATTTACTTCAATTCCTAAAAACGGAAAAGAAAAACACGCAGAATACATTATTTAATGTCACAAAATACATCCGAAAATATTTACGTAGATCTGAAAAAGCTGGAATAAACTGTCCAATTGTTTATTCAGACGTCCCACATTCAAAAGTCAGAGCAGACATCGGTCACTTAACAAAATCAGAGATAAAAAAACTCTGGGACTTCTATAACCAAGAATACGTCCCAGACATATATCTTCACATTTTATCCAAGTTTTTATTCTCTTGTTTAACAGGTTTAAGAATCTCTGACATCCAAGCATTAAACAACGATAGTTTTGTTGGTGATTTTCTAATTAAGATACAAGCTAAAAAAACCAAGAAAATCCAAAAAATAAAACTAAACATCACCGCCAAAAAAATAATCGACGATGGACATCTATTTGCTGGTAATTATTCAGATCAAGCCATAAATAGAAAATTAAAAGAAATTGCACAATTAGTAGGCATTCCGTACAGGTTACATTTTCACATGGCACGTCACAGTTTCGCAACTAATTTTCTGAAACAAGGAGGTAGAGTAGAAGTGCTGCAACGTCTGTTAGCACATTCATCAATTAGAGAAACTATGAATTACGTTCACGTAGTTGATGACGATTTAAACCGAGAAATCTTCTTATTAGATAATGTTTTCGATGATGAAGATGATGAACAAAATTTACTAGAAAAAACTACGGTCCACATCGATTATAATTTCGAAGATGACGAATAACAAGAAAAACCGACTACTCAGTCGGTTTTTTTCATTTAATAAAGCATTAATAGCAATTCTAGTTCGGTTGCATATAATCCGTTCGAAAGTTCTTTGTATTGCATCGAATTTACATAATACCTTTTGTTGTCGATTAAAACAAAATCCTCTTTAGCTATCATTTTAATCGTTCGTTGGTCAAACACACCTTTTGCTGGAAAAACCCCACCAGATAAGTAGTTCGTAAACGATTTTCTATGAAAATTTTCAAATATGTTTTTAAGAGTTAAATCATATTTTACGCCATTTTGAGTGTAACTTGGTATAGGCAATGTATAAAAGAAAATTATATGTTCATAAATCATCAACCCAACCCCACCTTTGTCATTTATAAAATCACTCATTGTAAGTCCATCCCCTGGAAGTACAGGTAAATATTTAAATTTAGTAGAAATTTCTTTTGTATGATTTCGCTGAGTAAAGCGTCCAACCTGAACTGAATTTTTATCCATCAAAACAACATCATCATGCACATTGTCGTATTTCAATAACAATGAATCAAATTCTACAGCATCATAATTTTCAACTAATATTGATTCTAATTTCACTCCAGAATAATCACTAAATTTTGTCTCAAAAAAATCTAAATTCAATGTTTTGTCATGATCATTCGTCGTAACTTTTAAATTGAATAGCTTCTTTAATTCATTGATGTAATCCACAAAACTCCAATCTGGGCAAAAACGCTGTAAATTTATAATTGGGTGTGTACTATAACCTTTATTTTGCGATATTTCATATAACCTGAATTCACTTACTTCAAAAGGTTCAGCATTATTTCTTCCCATCTTCAAAAATGTAATATTCAAAGTATTTACATTCTGTGCAGAAGGCACACCAGTAATTTCTGTACTAAAAGTCTGAAATTCTTCTCCACTAAAATCACCAAATAAGCTAGCACTTTGGGATGTCAATTCACTAGATACAGCTATTGTAGCTATTACATTCTGATTTAATATTTTTTTTAATGTTATTTCGATTCTGTACTTTCTTCCTGGTTTAATCAATTGAGGTATTAGTATAGTTTTTCGATAAGCACTAACTCCAAAAGAGACCCATGTCGTTGTGTATGGTATATTATGTATCAGTTTATTTTTGTCAATATAGGTCAGATTATCATTTTTACTATCAAGTAGTATTTTCTTAATAAAATTACTCTCAGCAAATGCTCCAGTTAGTTTATATCCAACACTTTCCACAGCAAGTTTTAAAGGAGCTAACAAATATACTTTTGGCGAATTGACCGTTACATTGCTAAAGTTTACACCATCAACAAGTGAATAACTATTATAACTAGCATATCTAACGCCATTGTCATAAACATATTCATTAATCACACCTCTATAATTAAACCAATCATGAGTTTCATCTAAATCCTCACCGTATTTCAACGGCCAATAAATGGTTGGTAAATTAAACAACGTTTCTGGATATCCCTTTTTTGAGATATCTCCGCCAAATACCGACCAAGTATTTGAAAATTCAATAGGTATTTCTGTTTCCCTACGCTCCTCATAATCAAAAGCAGGCTCTATGAATGTATGTGTATTGATTCTCGAAGGTAAGAATGAATTTATTTTTTCATCCTTAATCTTATATAAAGGTGAATAAAACACCAGGTTGCATTTTCTAAAACTTTTCGTGTAACTCAAAATTTGTAGTTCACCAACAAAATTTCCTTCAGGTGTAATTACTTGTACTTCGTGAAATTGTTCTCTACTTTTTGAAGTAGAAATATTAGAAGACAAAGCCATCCGAGTAGCTTCATTTTCTATGATCATAAACGGATATGAATTCGATTGAATTTTAAAATCATTATCCATAAATCTATTTTCACGCTTCAAAGTCAAAGTTTCTTTAACAACTTCTATTTCATGTGTTCCTTTAAAAATTCGAATCATGTTAGTTCTTAATTTTTGGATTTTTATTAATCTTAAAACTCAGTTGATTTTGTGTCACAAATTCACCTTCAGTAAATGTTGTTATAGACTTAACCGTCGGTACGCAACTAACAAATTCATCAGCAATCTTAATCTTTGTTTCAAGTGAATTTACAATTTGAGAAATAATACCACGTTCATTTTCGGTTAAATAGCCAGTTTCAATAGTAAATGTTGTTTCCTCTTTTACTTCTGCAGTTTTCAAAGCTCCCAATCCTGTTTCATAGCTTGAAACAGTAAAATCATCTTTACT
>SMEN01000120.1_pt1 | contig 44373 bp, 51 predicted proteins | sample 2456271 | NCBI WGS metagenome assembly SMEN01 (sample SAMN10132593, study PRJNA489261) | soil metagenome | isolation source: day1 control-loamy sand soil ammended with raw manure from dairy cow... | place: USA | collected 2015-04-01 | reverse complement strand
GAATAGCCCTGGTACGCCTGGTATTCCAACGGCGTCACTGCCGTCAAAAACACCTTGATCGCGTTCAGGTAACGCGGATCAGAAATATTCATCTGGCCATTGTTTTGTGCGAAGGCATCAAAAATGGCGTACAGCTTCTTTTCTTTCTCAGCCTGATATTTCCAGTACGCGTCCATTGTCAGACGGAACGGATCTTCCCACTTGGACCAGTCGGTAATCTTGATGCCCTCAAACTCCTCGTAGGGGAAGGCGTCCTTGCGATCCTGGTAGCTGAATTCCCAGTCCAGGTCACGAGTCAGATAGCGATATTTGTCTTTGATATTTAGTTTTTTCGTGGCCATAGTGCCCCCTTTTCTGATTTAGCTGTTCCAGTGCAATAACAAGCGGTCTTCATCCTCATCCACGTTGCCACCCAAGGTGATCAGATTCAGATGCAGTTCCTGCATGTCCCACTGCTGCCCATACTTTTCTTCCACCGTTTCACGCTTGACCACCAGTTGGCCGACACACTCGATACGGACCATGGCGGGTTGGTAAATGACGGTCGCGTCCGGGTTGTCTTCTTCGATGGCCTCGACGATGTAGCGCGACATGTCGTTATCTTGCAGACCGATATAAACCTTGGAAGCTGTCATCAAATTTCTCCACCCAGGCTCAAGCCTGCTTTAGTGACGCGTTTAGCAATGGTGTCCTGGACTTGCTGCCAAACCTGATCGGCCTGATCGGCAAAGGCTGCTTGAATGTAGGGCATGAAAGCGGCTTGCACCTGCGGCATCCACTGATCCACCCAAGTCTGCAATTGCTGCTTGTTTTCTTCGCTTTCCGCGGCGGCAATCTTAAAGACGCTGTCGCTCCAGTTGGACAAGTCCTTATGGCAGTCCAGCATGAACTCCAGCAACATATCCAGGTCACGGCCACCGTCGCGGGCCAGCTCTGCCACCAGACCCTGATACACCACTTGATGCACCACGGTGTTCACCAGCAAGGACTGAACCAGCAAGAGTTCAAACCAATCTTTTTGCACCAGCGTTTTTTCGCACAAGGCACGCACGCCTTGCCATGCTGCATCCTGCATCCAGGCCTCTTTGGCCTGGCTCAAGGATTCAGCACTATTGCCATCGCTGAGCAAGCCAATGCGGGAGACGTATTGCGCCATCCCCAAAGAGTCCATACCGGCATAGAGACAGGCTTGGGAAATGGTGGTGCCATAGCCGTAGGCCGAGCCGGACATGAAGTTCAGATTGGCGGTTTGTTCGACGTGACGCAAAGGCAGCAAAAAGCGGGTCAGTTTCGCTTTGACGCCATCGCTCAAATATTGAGCCAGGTCACGCTTTTCAAAAAAGCCATAGTTCGTTTCCGCCGACTCTTGCATGCGGGCACGGTTTTGCACGTAAGCGCCGTAATAGAACTGGCGCGGATCACGAAACACGTACCAGTCCTCCATCTGGATGGCCGTGTGCGTTAGATCATTCAGCGTTTTCTCCGGCATCCACAAAGGCCGGTAATGAAAGTTGGTGGTGGCTTGGGCATCGTAGGTCGCTTCCTGGTAGCGCGTAGCCGGCTTTTCACCAAAGCGGCGAGCCACGTTGGCGAAGGTTTGCCGCACTGGCTGCAAACTGGCTGTTTTAATTTCTAATGTCATCCTCTTGTTCTCCTGAAAAGTTCCTACTGGGCATCAGCCTGGCGGCTGTTACCTACCAAAGTGTCGTAACCAAAACGCCATTTTTCTTCGTTCTCGTCATTGACCCGCATTTGCTCTTCGCTCATTAGCTGGACATTGTTGTGCTGGCAAAACTGCTCGAAGGCCGCTGGCGGCATGACCAGTTCCACAAACAGATCGGCCTGGCCAATCGCAAAGTCAAACTCCACAAAGCGGGCATCAGCGGGACTGCGTACGCGCACATACTTCGTTAAGGTGGGCAGGCTCGTGTCAGACATTTTTTCCTCCTGAGCAAACGGTTGCATGAGTGTCCACACCTCGTTCATAGCAAACGGCGTGCCAAGTTCCAGAACACGTCAATAAACCCTTTAGGATTAAAGAGATAGACAGAACGATTCTTAGAGGGAATGCGGCACACAAGCCGGTGCCTGAAGGAAATTTGATCATTTGATCAAGTGCTTAGCGCGCTTTTCATCAAATGCTGACCTAGGGTAAAAACCTATAAAAAGCCGTTTTATCCGGCCTCTGGACACTATTGTGTTTTCTTGGAGTCCTCAGAAAGACAGGCGGCATACTGGTTTTAAAACACTCAAAACCACAATAAAAAACCACAGGATGGAGACAGCCATGGGGGCTACTGAACTCACACTGCCATTAAGTCAGGACCTGATCGACGCCATACGCTTTGATGCGCGAGAAGGGAAAATATGGTTTGGCGAACAACGCATGCTCTTGCTGCACGCCAGTGGCTTTGGCCAGCTGCGCAAAGAGCTGATTGCCTCCTTGGGCAGCGAACGCGCCAAATACTTTCTGATGCGCTTTGGCTATCACGCCGGCATGAAAGATGCGGAGGTCTCACAAAAAGTACGGCCAGACCTGTCGCTGAAAGAAACCTTTCTAGCTGGCCCGCAGATGCACACCATTCGCGGCATGGTGAAAGTGGTGCCGACCGCCCTGACCTTTGACCGCGATGCAGGCCAGTACTATGGCGAGTTCGACTGGTTTGACTCCTATGAAGTCAGCAACCACCAAAAAGAGCACGGTCAATCCAGCGAGCCTGTCTGTTGGAGCTTGCTGGGCTATGCCAGCGGCTACACCAGCTTCTATATGGGCAAGAGCATCATCTATAAAGAAACCCAATGCGCCGCCATGGGCCATAGCCATTGCAAGATCGTGGGCAAGCCAGCGGAAGAATGGGAGCACGATGACCCTGAGATTGACCGCTTCATGCTGCCCGACCCGGTGCAGGACGAGCTATTCGCCCTGCGATGTGAGCTGGTGAAGTTGCGTGAACAAGAGTTCAAACGATCCAGCGCCAACTTCACCTTACCCAACTCCATCGGTCAATCCGCCGCCTACCAAGCAGCCTGTCATCTGCTGGAAAAAGCAGCTCAAAGCAAAGTGTCTGTTTTGCTGCTGGGGGAAACTGGCGTAGGCAAAGAAGCCTTCGCGCGCGGTTTACATGCCGCCAGCGACCGGGCGGAGCAACCCTTTATTGCGGTGAACTGCGCGTCCATCCCGCCAGAGCTGATCGAATCCGAATTGTTTGGTGTCGAAAAAGGGGCCTACACCGGCGCTCACAAATCCCGTCTAGGCCGCTTTGAGCGCGCCCAATCCGGCACCATTTTCCTGGATGAAATTGTGGAACTATCGCCCCGCTCCCAGGCGGCTTTGCTGCGCGTGCTGCAAGAGCAAGAGCTGGAACGGGTCGGAGATGAAAATATCCGTCATATTGATGTGCGTGTGGTCGCAGCCACCAACGAGGATCTGGCCGAAGCCGTACAGAAAGGCACGTTCCGGGCTGACCTGTATTACCGCCTGAATGTGTTCCCCATCCACATCCCGCCTTTGCGTGAACGCAAAGAAGATATTCCACTGCTGACCGAGTTCTTCCTGAATAAATACTCCAGCCTGTACAAAAAACACGTGCTGGGGGTGAGCGATCGCAGCCAGGAACTACTGATGCAATACGATTGGCCCGGCAATATCCGCGAGTTCGAGAACATGATCGAACGAGGCGTAATTTTGACCGAGCACAATCACGAGATCGAAACCCATCACCTGTTCCCGCAGCAGAAAAGTGCACTGCAATATCTGAGCAGCCTGAATACCCAAGGGTATATGGCCAAGGAAACCTGTTTCACGCCCAATCAGACGCAATGCGTAGAGCACCTGCTGGAGACGCCCTTCAACCTGGATGATCTGGAGGAACAAATCATTCAGCTGACGATGAAAAAAACGAACGGGAACATTTCAGAAGCGGCGCGGCGTTTGGGTCTGACTCGTCCTGCCTTGGCATATAGATTAAAAAAAGTAGCGATGCCCGCCTAAGGCGAGCCATCGCTGGCTTGTAGGAAGAACACACCTAATACGCGCCCTTCTTCATCCCTGGAGCTTCGCGCCCTGTTCGGGTCAGGCTGAGCGGACAGGGGTCACTATCAGGCAATCTGATTGTTATAAGACGGCCCCCGCCCCCCTCTTTTGCTAGATTATCTGCCCCTTGTCCTTGGGCAGAGTAAGGCCTCGTGGGCCAGAGAGGCGCTTTTCCCACTGCAATTCAACAACCTAAACCGTTTGACGCCTCAGTATTTTATTTGAAAATTCTCACCAGACTCCGTAGAAACGGAGTTGATCGACCAAGAAAACAATAAGAAAATGGCTAAATCGGGTTTTTATTAAAAGAAAATGAACAATATAAAAATCCGACAAAATCCAAAAAAAACCAAGGGAAGATTAAAAAATAAAAATAAGACCAGAAAAAACAGCCAAGCACAAAAACCATGAGCAAGTCGCTATAATCGTCCAGGTATTTTTTCAAGAATCATAAAAATCCGCAAAGACAGTTAATCAATGAACAGCCCAGGGAAAAAAGAAAACTCAAAAAATTCGTGGAACAACGGATAGCTATCTGAAAAAACCAAGGAGCCTAACGGCTCCTTATTTTTTACTATTCAAGTAATTATTATTTTTACTATGAGGCCCGAAATGTCTAGCAATTCCTCTACGGCTCAAGCCATGCTCTACGACGCCAATAAAAAAAGTCTTGGCGTTACGTATCTACTCTGGTTTTTTCTTGGCACGCTAGGTGGCCACCGTTTTTACATGGGTAAAACCGGCAGCGCCATCGCGATTTTGGCCCTAACCCTGCTAGGCGCACTACTCAGCCTCTTAGGGGTGGGCGTAATCATGTTGGCAGTTGCCGTGATCTGGGTACTAGTGGACGCCTTCCTGATCCCTGGCTGGGTACGCAACAAAAACACCTTGTTGGCCACCTCCTTGGCTAATAATGCAGGGCTGCCCAACTAAATAAATCCGAGACAAGTCGTTAAAAATTATTTAAACGGCTTGTTAACAGACTGAGTAGCGCAATAAAGGAACGCTACATTGCGCGTTCCTTTTTTTAAAACATTGAGCCCTAAACTGCCCTTTTGGCAGTCATAGCAGCCACTTATAAGCACACTGCTAGCACCAGCAAATTTTAACAATCCCAAGAAAGTGATCGGTTCTTCTATCCCTAGAAGAACCAGCAATTAAACAACAGATGAAAAGAAAATTACTAGCCTTAGTGCCCCTTCTTGCCTGCATAGCAATAGGCCTATTCTCATGGAACTACCTGTCTATCTGGCAGCCGGTATCCCAAGCACTATCAAAAGATTCCCGCAATAAGAGCATTCAAGTGGCTACGTATTATGAATACGCCATCATCCCCTCCGTTCTAGTTTTTGACTTGCGCTCTGTGTCTGCGGCAACCAGCCAAATAGATGTGATGAGAGTGTTCTTCCAGGCAGCAGACAGCTTGCGCGACAAGAGTTTCGACAAGGTCATCCTGGCCTATAAAGGCAAGGCCAAATTTGCGGTCGGGGGCGATTACTTCAAAACGCTGGGTAATGAATATTCGTGGCAGAACCCCATACTCCTGACTCGCACTTTTGCACAAAACGTGAAGCAACTGGATGACACACCGGCCTTCAGCACCTGGACCGGTGGTTTGTTCGGCGTGATGCAAAATCAGCTGGATGATCTTGCCTCCTTGCACCGCCAGTGGTATCTGAACGACTGGATCGCAAACCCTCAATAAAGCAGCAGGCCCAGTCCCTTGCCCACTCCCGCCCCATTTGAATTCGGCTCAAATGGGGAGATCAGCGCCATAGCTCTGGCCTGATTTCGCCCAGCAACTACAATGGGGGCTTATCTAAGGAGTCTTATGTTGGAATTTCAGCCCCGTGAACGGGCGTATTTAGCCGAAATCCGTGCCCTGTCACAAGATCAGGACGACAATGTGGTGTTTGTAGGTTTGACCGTAGACGAGTCCGTTTGGTACGCAAACTACGTAGAGCAGTCCTACAAGGGTGATGTCGCGCGTGGCGATGAAGCAGAAGCCCGTTACCTTGCCCTGCACGATCAGCATGAAGAAGCACGCCGCACCGTACTTGCCTCAGAATCCCTGATGCAATCACTTAGCACTGCTGCTCAGTGAGCCACGGTATAGCGACTCAGGTTCACTTTAGCCTTGAAGCCTTGCTGCTTTCTTAGCGCTAGTGGTATCAAAGCCTATGCAGTCGCCAATAATGAGCCCGCCGATGTATCTACAGGCGGGCTCATTTTTATTGGGCTTAATGGCCTCTCTGGTACCGTTGACAAGTGTGAAGCGAGCCAGCCTAGGCAATCTGGCTCCTAGAGGCGCAACTCCTTCGACAAAAAGGTTTGCACGCGCTCCGGCCTACCTGCCAAATCACCAAAAAATACATCAGTAGCGACATCCTCCAGAATGCTGCCCTGATCCATAAAGATCATGCGATCCGCTACTTTGCGGGCAAAGCCCATTTCGTGGGTGACGCACATCATCGTCATGCCTTCCTCCGCCAGACTGACCATGACATCCAGCACTTCGTTAACCATTTCCGGGTCCAGTGCTGAGGTGGGCTCGTCAAACAACATACAAATAGGGTCCATGCACAGCGCCCGTGCAATCGCCACACGCTGCTGTTGCCCGCCTGACAAGCTGGCCGGATAGCGGTCTGCCAAGGCCTTCAGCCCCACCCGATCCAGATACACCAAGGCCCGCTGATCCGCCTCATCACGATCCCGGCCCAGCACTTTACGCTGCGCTAGTGTCAAGTTGGCCAACACGGTCAAATGCGGAAACAGTTCAAAGTTTTGAAAGACCATCCCGACCCGGCTACGCAACTGTGGCAAGTCCGTGGTGGGATCTCCCACTGAAATTCCATCCAGCAGAATGGTCCCCTGCTGAAACGGCTCCAGCCCGTTAACGGTTTTTAGCAAGGTCGATTTACCGGAGCCCGACGGCCCGCACACCACCAGCACTTCTTGACGATCTACTTGGGTCGTACAGTCTTTGAGCACCTGAAAGGCGCCATACCATTTGGAAACATTATTGATGTGAATCATTGGCCATCCAGTCGCATATGTTTGTCATAGCGCCTGGCTACTCGATTTGCAATCGCTTCCAAGGAAGCACAAATCACGTAGTAAAGCAGCCCTACAAACAAGAAAATTTCTGTGGGGTGCACCATGACCCGGTTGCTGACCTGGGTGGCAACAAAAGACAACTCTGCCACACCAATGACATAGGCCAGCGAAGTGTCCTTGATCAAGGCAACCCACTGATTAATAAAAGAAGGAACCATCACGGGCAAGGCTTGCGGCAAGATGATCGACGTCATGATCTGCGTCGTTCGCAGCCCCAAGGCCCTGCCAGCCTGCCATTGCCCCGCCGGCAGACTCTTGATGCCTGCGGCCACCGAGTGCGCCAAGTAGGCCCCACCAATCAAGGACAAGGCGCACACAACGGTGAGAATGCCAGGCACGTCCACCTTGAATAAAATGGGCAATAAAAAATACACCCAGAAAATCAGCATGATGACGGGGATCGCGCGAAAGAATCCCAGAAACAGCAATAAGGCGGTGTGAGCCACCCCACGTGACAAAACGAGAGCCAGTCCAAAGACCAGCCCCAGGACCGCCGAGATACTGGCCGTCAACACGCTTAATAAAAGCGTCAAGGCTGCGCCACCCAATGGCCCATGAGGATAAGCCCCGATCAGGAAATACAGCAGGTTGTCCTGAATAACGGTGAAGTCCATTACAAGCCCCCCCGCACCTGCAGCCGATGACGCTGCAACCACTGCCCTAGCAGCTCCACCAGCATCACCAAGAGCACATACAGCAATGTCGCGATGCCAAAGGACTGGAAGGTTTTGAAGGTTTCAGTCTCCACCTGACGGGACGCATAGGACAATTCCGCCAAGCCGATGGCCATAGTCAAAGAGGTGTTCTTGATGACATTCATGTACTGCCCCACGAGGGAGGGGAAGGTATTGCGCAAGGCTTGCGGCATCACCACATAGCACCAAATCTGCATGGAACGCATGCCCAAGGAGGCAGCGGCTGCCCATTGCCCTTTACGCACGGCACGAACACCAGACCGGAACTCCTCCGCCACAAAGGCGGTGGTATAGGCCGTCAAACCCACAAAAGCCGCCAGCATTTCAAAGCTGGGCCAGTGCACATCGAACAAGACCAGCTGCAAGGCATGCTGGGTGTTCAACCACTGCACCAGTTCAGCTGGCATCAGCGCTGAAGCACCGAAATACCAGAAAAATAATTGCACCAGCAAAGGAGTATTACGAAATAGGCTCAAATAAGCGCGCACCGGCCAGGACAGCCACACAAAAGGTGACAGCCGGGCGATACACACCAGGAAACCCAGCACGGTTGCAGCCACAGAGACGACCAAAGAGAGCTGGATCGTGACCCAGAACCCTTGCAGCAACCACCCCACATAATGCGGTGCCAGCCAGAAATCAGAAGATGGCATAGCGAAAACCAAAGAGCAGAATCGGCTGATCCTGCGGTAGTGGACACAAACAGGAAAAGGCCAGCCTGAACTATTCAGACTGGCCTACACCTGGCAGGCAGGACTTACTGTTGCTGACCGATGCGGTACAAGCGCTCCAGCGGGGTTTTGGACTCAGGGCCAAACCACTGGTCGTAAATAGCCTGGGCCTTGCCTTGGGCTTCCAGTTCCAGCAAGGTTTCGTCCACAAAGGATTTCAGTGCGGTTTCGCCTTTAGGAATACCAATGCCAATCAAGTCCTCGGAAATGCTGAATGCTGGTATTTCATAGTTTTCTTTGTCCGGCACATTAGCCAGCAAACCGATCAGCTTGGGGCCATCCTGGGTGATTGCCTGGACGTTGCCATTGCGCAAAGCGGTAAAGGCAAACGGCGTATCGTCATACGCTACCAGCTTGGCCTGTGGGTACTTTTCACGCAGGACAATTTCATTGACCGTGCCTTTGTCTACCCCAATGCGCAGGGAATTCAACTGCTCGGGAGAAGACAGCACGCCCTTTTTAGCCAAGAACTGCTGGCCTGACGCGAAATATGGAATGCTGAAATCAACCTGTTTGGCGCGCTCTTCCGTAATAGTGAAGTTCGCCAACACCAGGTCTACTTTATTGGACGTTAACAGTGGCACGCGGTTGGCGGGATTAGTCGGCAAAACTTCCAGTTTGACGCCCAGCTTATCGGCCAGTGCCTGGGCGAAATCCACATCCAGGCCTGTGATCTGTCGGGATTTCTGATCCACGAAGCCAAAAGGTGGGTTGCTGTCAAAAGACGCTACTTTCAATACACCCTCTTTCTTGATGTCATCCAGACGATCAGCCTGGGCCACTCCAGCCACCAACGCCAGGGTAAGGGTGGCGGCAATGCTCAAAAACGACTTCATGATAAAAACATCCCGATAAAAAAGGCACGCACGATACATACCGATGTGCCATTCGACCACACCCCCTATGTATTCAAAACGATCAAATCGCCCCTTGCTTATAACTAAAAAAGCTAAGGTTTACAGACCCAGGGATGGTCAAGAGAAAAGCTTAACGACTTCCTCCCCCGTCATTTCCTGCGTCTTATTGGCGAACTGGTAGTTGCCCGGTTTTTCATCAATATAAACCTGCAATTTGAACGGCCAATGTGCGCCCTCTTTGAACAAGCCTGCTGACAGTGAATAAAATTCGCCACTAAGAAGGCGGTAAAACAAGTGGGTCCCGCAGACTGAACAAAAACTGCGCTCGGCCCACTCCGAGGACTGATAAGAACGAACATGCTCCAGGCCTTCAATGCTAGGGGCTTTATGCCCTTCGACCGACAGGTTAGGCCCGCCAGACCAATTTCGACACATGCTGCAGTGGCAAGCACTCAGCGCTGGTTGATCGTGCTGAAACCGGATTGTCACCGCGCCGCAGAGGCATTTCCCCTGAAACGAAACCAGATCCTTTGCCATTTCCGTCATCCTTAAATAAGTGATGAAAGAATTCTATACCTGGGAATACTGCTGTCCGGGGAAAAGCAATGGCTAATCCCACACTAGGCGCTCTGTAGCGGAGTCACACAAGCACCACTTTCCCATCAGCAAATAGAACTGCGCTACAGCACGCGGCGCTCGCAGGCGAGACGGGGGTTAATCAGCCATTAGCAATCCCAAGCAGGACGTCCAAGCTTGGAAAATGCACCTTGTGTTCTGCCATTACGCCCCAAGTTAGCAAAAAGGAGTGTGAACACACCTCCTTAACTGACTTTGTATGTACCTATGAAAATGACTAAAAGCGCGATCAACCCTTCTACCGTCTTCAACTCCCTGCAATATGGATTTAGCCAAGGCCTAGTGGTGACAGGAAACCGTCGCGTCATGCTGTCTGGTCAAGTGGGCGTAGACGCCAAGGAACGCACCGTAGACGGCGGTATGCGCGAACAAACTGAAGCAGCACTGGATAACATCGAACACGTTCTGGCTGATGTAGGAGGCACCATTGATCAGGTGATTATGCTGCGTATTTTTATCCGGGATGATGCCAGCTCGCAGCAGGAGCAAGATGCTATTGCTGCTGCGTTGTTAAAGCGTTTCCCCACCAACCCTCCCCCTTCTTCATGGATTCTGATCAGTGGTTTGGCCAAACCAGAATGGCTTATTGAGATCGAAGCCGAGGCGATGCTGGACTAAACGCTGAGCTTTTATGCGTCTGGATTTTTTAATCTGTTGTAGGTTTTGAGCGGGTAGACGCCCCGGATGAAACTGCAGATAAAGTTACATTAAAACGAATTTTGTGATTATTACTTGAGCCAAGACCCTTAAGACTTGGCTCATTTTTTTGTGTAGATATCCTTTCTGAAACAGTCTTACTTCTTATGGGAAACTAAAAATAAAATCAATACTATTATTAAAAATTATAGTAATAAAGCTACAAAGATCCTGTACCAACAGATCACAAAATATAAAAACTTATAGGATTTTAAAATTTATCCACTTGATTATTTTTTTTAGTCAGACCAATTACAAAATCTAAATTAACTAATATTTCAATAAAAACATCTAAGCTCACAAAACCTAAACTTTAATCAATTTCCCCCTCTATCTAAGAATTATCAGTAATTGATAAAACGTCAACTATAACGATAGATAAAATAATTAAATCACAACGGACTAACAACCCATTTTTATTTTAATTATCAAAAACTAACGTAGGCAATTAATACTCATCCCTAGATCACACAAGTATCATCCATTACATTGGTTACAAACCAAACCTTTACTTTTAATGACTTATAACGCATAATTATAGAATAATTTCAAAATTATAAAAACTAGCAATTTCGCTGTTCATTAAATTAGTACGCTGAACTGTTTATCTTCACGACGCAACTGGCCTGTCTAGCTTACCTACTGCTCTGAATGATTTACTTGACGAAGCGTCGAAGGCATTAATTATTTATCAAAAGCTCAATCAAGCAAGCCGCAGCCCTCTGCACACCTCTCCATTGCTCGAACCCAAGCATCCGGACGTAGAAAACTCTCAGAGCATTGCCAAACGTATAGTGGCAACACGCCAGACTCTGATACGTCAATTGAAGGATCGCTTTCCAGGCCTACCGTTCTAATACCTTAGCTTCTCGGTATGCGCCACTCTCAAAAAAGCCGCTGAAAGCGGCTTTTTTGTGCTTGATCGCTTCGTAAATCGGGCCGGCTCTATAGATAGACATTCCGCTGCACTCCTCTGGCCAAGAGTCTGCCAAAGCTCAACCCACTTGTGCAGCTACAAACCGCCCTGCCTGTCGCCCCTTCATTGCGATCCTGCCTCGCCCTTGCCCCACCTTCCACCGCTTTTGCATCACTAAAAGCAAACTCTGTTAAGTCTTACATTGCTTAATTACATCTACTCGATTCTGGAGCTAGCATCCCTACCGTCTTACCCCTAGAATAAGGAAAACCAATAAGAGCGAGGCTTAAATGATCACATTAGAGACAGGGCTGTATCTTCGTGTTCAAGAGCTTATAGACGGGCCAAAACCCTATCCGCTCCGAAGCGGATTCAATATGCAAACAGCTTATCGCGCGCTGGGCATGTTCAATCCATCAGAAACCTCAGATGCTTTCTTTATCCTGGCCAATGACAAGGATGAGATCTGGTTTATCTGTAACCGGCACTTGCGGGCTGTGAGTGTGAGCCCCGAACCCAGAGATCTCAGACGTAGTATCGACTCGCTTAAAGCACAAGCAGTGCCCAACAGTAGTTCAGTCCAAACCGCACCTTTAGAATAAAAGGAATTATTTAGCTGAAGGCTAAGGCTTTCAGCTTTGGCTTAACACTTATTTCGGAAAGATAAATTGTTAAGCGTCGATAGCCCGCATTTAGCCGGGCTAAGCCATTAACGATGCAGGCGTCAGACGAGAAAAAGCCGAACCCAATGTTTCAAAGGGTCCGGCTTTAGCTGATCAACTCAACGCTTGCCTAGTCAGGCAAGCAGGGGATCAAACGATTTGGATCTGGGTAGCGCAAGGGCCTTTCTGGCCTACGCCTGCAACGAAGGAAACTCGTTGATTCTCTTCAAGAGATTTAAACCCGGAGCCTTGAATTTCACTGTGGTGTGCGAAGAGGTCTTTACCGCCACTCTCCGGCATAATGAAGCCGAAGCCTTTTTCGTTATTGAACCACTTCACAATACCAATTTCTGTTTTCAATGTAAGTCCTAAATATTCAGGGGAAAAATGTCCCTGGACACACTATGGTCGCTATCCGTATATATAGATAGCGCTGTTACAAAGTAATTTTTTACGCCACTGCCTTTTTACCTATTTTTCCCAACTGAACTTCATAGCTGACCGTCCTGGCGTAACACTAATTATGAGATACATCGGGACCCGCCCCTCGTCCTATCCGAAAAGCGGGGGTCTGAAAAGGACTATCTCAGAAAGCCTTATCTATCTGCAGAAAATGCACTTATTTAAGTCGGCCAAATGCCAGAGCTCCTCACGGCAGGCACCATCACAAAGCCCCAAAAAATCCTTCATCTGAAGACGGCGCACAGCCTCTGCTGCTAAGGCCACCTAGGAGCCGCAGGAGTTTCAATGAGCAGAGGAACGCATCACCAAAATATAGATAAGCTGCTTTAGCGTTTCAACCAGGCGCGTTATGACGCTCGATGACGACAGCCTGTCTCTGATGGCCCTATACCTTGGTGATTGAACGCCTTGGACTTCTTGGAACGTTAGAGCCTCGGAGCTCTGAGGTATTGGAATATTGCGTCTTGGATCTTGGGTCTTGGGTCTTGGGTCTTGGGTCTTGGGTCTTGGAGCCAAGCATAGCCGAGCGGTCTGATACCCTGCTGCAGTCAGGCAAGGCAAGACAAGACAAGACAAGACAAGGATAAACACTAAGGCATAAAGCCCGAAGAGCTCACCCTTTATCTTCTTTACACCTTTTCAAAAACCGCGTTGAGATGCCGTTTTAACCAAAGACAGGGAAGACGAAGCTTGAGCATGAGGGCATGGACCATGTGCTAGTAGCGCGCAGGCTTAGCCGGCCTCTCTTGAACAGACACGGCCTACTAAGCAAGTACAAAGAGCTTAAGCGGGTAGCCGTAGTCCGCGACACACAGGACCAAGGCAAAGATCGCTGCTGGAGACCCCGCATGGCGGCTGCCACGTCCATGTAAAGGTTCATCCAGGCATACACCATAGACAGCCAGAACCACGATGCTTTGCCTAGAGCAGCGCTTTGGCGATATAGACGCTGAATGACAACAACGGCCTTCAAGAGGCCTCAATTGAAAATAGCTGTTTGTACTTACGCTAGAACAGAGGAGGCAAAGGACCGGCTCAACCAAAAATATGCTGACCTGAGAGCAACCTGGACACAACCCCAAACCCTCCCATCAGAAACAGAGACAGCAAGAAGAGATAAACCAAGCCAATAAAAAAGCCCAGGCGCCTTCCATCACTCACCTTGGTTTCTATCAATGAATCACAAACAGAGTAATAGAAATAGCTCAACCTATTGATAATAAAGAGCATAAGCATGAAAAACAGGCTAAATCCATAATTAATTAGGGAGAAGTTTTCAAACTTATTAAGAAAGCCATCCCAGGCAAAAATGGCAGCGAGAGAAATCAATAAAAAGCACAGGAGAAAACCAATCATCGAAACCGGCCTTAATACCGGTTTTCTGAACCTGGTCGCAGGCTTAACAAGCATCTACAAAACCCCATAAGTTCAAACAGTTAAGCCATTTCTACAGTATAAAAAAACCTGTTTATATCCGGCCTTAAAAATAATCAGCAATCCTGCCAAGGCAAATTTCCAACTTCACTGTAGCGACCGTTAGATGTAGTCACGCTGATGCAAGTCTGCTTGGCTTCATTTTTCCAAATCGTTGTCAGGCCCTTGGTTTTCGCTGGGACATAGCCAGAGTTCATCAAGCGCATCTCCCCACCCGCTGCGCGCGCCCCCTTTAAATCTTCAATCTTGAACTGCTGTTGCACTGCTGGCTCATTGCGACTGCTTTGAGGCCCTTGCTTGGATTCAATCGTCACCACTCCGTTGCTCTCAGTGATGAGCGCCTCGTCAGCTTTAATGTCTGTGTTTTTTCCTGAAATCACAACATTTCCCGTCGCTCGCAAACTAGACGGGTGGGGCGTTTCGATTGCATCTGCCCTTACCGTAAGAGAGCCAATACGAGCATCTACAGGCTGACTCACAGCCACTGCAGAAACAGACATTGCGGCACCAGCCAAAAACGTAGTCACAATTTTGTTCATTACCAACCCTTAAAAAAACAGCATTCGTATTCGAGTCTTCTTGTGTTTGGGAGGAAATTTGAGATCCCAGGCCCAAGCGAATAGTACAGAGCGCTTATGAAGCCTAGACCAGAAGGTGAAGAATCTTCGAGCCCCATCTGCTCCCACAGTGTGCCCTATGCAAGCCAGGCCCGGGCACCTTGTTCGTTACCCAACGCTTCAACCCGCACGCAGGGCGAAGCGGTGCTTAGGGAGATATCACAGGCGAAACAGCCAGAAGGAAGTGTGGCGAGGACGCTGGACTGAGTGGAGGCAACGTAGACCGGTCCATCCCCAGAATGAGTTGACCCGCAGTCTAAAAAAGTGATCACAAGTCACGGGGCAGGAGTGGGGAGTGGGTACAGGAAGCTTGGCTCTGGGGGACCCTTAAAAACTACTCGCCACGCACGAGTTTGAACCCTGAGGCCTTATCTAATTCAGCACGACGCTCAAGCCAGAGGCTGAGCCGCTACAACCGTTTCCGCCATAAAAAAAAGCGGCCTAGAATGCTCCAAGGCCACCTTTGCTTTAATGAACTAAACCCCTGCCTATCTACCGCGGGCTGCGCCTCGACCTACGGGCCTACGACCTTGCACGGATTTTGAATTCTTGAAACCTGCATTCGCGTTTTGACCAGGCCAGCGCGACTGCGTCTGCTTTTGTACAGGCTTTGCCGGCTCAGGAGTCACAACCACCAGTTCTTCCTCTTTCTTTTCCATATGTACCTCATCATCAATCTTGGCACTAGCGAAGATGTAGCGCCCAACCCCCACAGCATAGGACACATAGCAAGATAAAGCGCCTTTATCCCCGCTTAAAGCCCCAAAACAGGGACAAAAGCCTTATAAAGGCTCCGGCAAGGTCGGAAACCGTAGTTCAGCAGAAGCGCAGCAACAGCGCTTGGTCAACTAGGAACCTTGCCACTCCAGTTTGAGCTGCAGGCGGAATCTATAATTTGTGTGGAAAATGGCAAGCCGAGACCAACCGTCGGCAAGCGAGCCTGCTCTTACTAAAATGCCTCGCAGAGTGCTCCTGAGTTAGAGATAGGCGCATCACTGTGCTAGCCAAGTAGCGATCCCACTAAACAGGCCCCTTTAACATCAACCCGGCCCACTTTTGACCAATCGAGACACCCAAGCTGTTAACAGAGAGGACATCACATAGTCAGGCCAGAGTGAATTCGACATTTCTATTACGCGCCTGCCCTTGCTAACTAGGGGCGCGCGGCAGCTCGTATGCCTGACTATGTGATGAAAAAGTGTTGAAGAAAAGCCCCCTTATTTACTCCTCAACAACCGGAGCTGCGGGTGTCCCTTTTTTCACAGACTCAATACTTTGCTGCGCGCTCTGTTTGCTGGTGTAGCCCTCTGAGCTGACACAAATAATATTTCCATTTGCGGCTTTAAAGCGCCACCGCCATTCGCCACCTTTGTCTTTGTAAAGCACAAATTTCATGATGACCCTCTATAGGTATGAGCGCACGTCGCGCCAACCCTATCCTAGGGCTGAGCCGTATCAACAGAAATTGGGGTTTACCTGAAAGTGGATATGTCCGCACCACGCGGCGGCTTCTCTACGGCACCACTTGCCAAACCATTGCGGCGATACAACTTGCAGAAGTCATGGAGGTCTAGATTCTATTTAAAGCCGTACTCGCACCAAACAGCGGCCCGCTTAAGTATTCCGTTCATGCCTACGCTGAAATAGTCTAAGCGCTCCGGATGATCGACCAGCCCAACGCTGGACAGATCAGAGTCACGCCACAAACTCTTTTCATGCAAAGGCGACTGATGAGCCGCTGGCTTCCTCACCTCTGGCATACGGGTAGCACCCGACAAGCCACATGCCAGCCTGAGCACTCACTGGCCCAAGGCTCGAATGGTGATAGCGGGCAGCGTACGCGAAAAGGCCGAACCCGATGTTTCAAAGGGTTCGGCCTTCACTGATCAACGCAACGCTCGCCTAGTTAGGCAAGCAGGGGATCAAACTTTTTGGATCTGGGTAGCGCAAGGGCCTTTTTGACCCTCGCCTGCAACGAAAGAAACTCGTTCGTTCTCTTCAAGAGATTTGAACCCGGAGCCCTGAATTTCACTGTGATGTGCGAAGAGGTCTTTACCACCACTTTCTGGAGCGATGAAGCCGAAGCCTTTTTCGTTATTGAACCACTTCACGATACCAAATTCTGTTTTCAATGTATGTCCTAATTATTCTAGGGAAAAATCTCCCTGAGCGAACTATGACTGTTATTTGCACATATAGATAGCACCGTTACAAAGTAATCAACCAAACCACATCCAAACTTAGCCCTTCCAGCTGCAGCAACCCCACTCCCTTAACCATTTTTCAATATCAAAACCGCCCATGTAAAGGGCGGCGGCAGTGCTGCAACAAGAGGGCCATAGAACTCCAGAACCTGCCAACACCGAGTTGCGCAAGCAAGTTGTGACGCGGCGGAGGATGCAAGCTAACCCGCTGTACGTGAACATCGCCTGGACCTTGCAATCGACTCCTCAAGCAGTCAGTCATAAATGCTGTGACAAACATCGCGGCCATCGGAATCATCCTGAACCCAGACAAGCGGCAAGCGTATCCAGTCCCACGAGACGGCAAGACCTGTCTCGATATCAGCTACATGGGTTTGATGGATCTGGCTATGTCCACGGGGTCAATCCCTTGGGCCCAAGCTGAGCTTGTCTATGAGCTGGACGCCTTTGTTCTGAACGGCTTTGATAAGCCTCCCACCAGCACAACCCGTTTTCAAAGGAGCGTGGGTCAATAGTTGGAGTGTATGTCGTCGTCAAAACGGCCGATGGCGACTATCTGACCGACTGCATGAATAAGGACGAGATTGACTCAATCATGAATCGCTGCCAGTAGGTGAAGTCAGGCAAACCACCCCCATGGCAAACCGATTATGGCGAGATGACTAAAAAGACGGTAGTGAGGCGGGCCTATAAATATCGGCCCAAGACAGACCGCTTGGACAAAGCCATCCACCACGTAAACACAGACATCGATGAAGGCTTGGCGCAGCTTGGAACGCTGGGCAACAAAAAAGCCCCAAAGCATTGATCTTTGGGGCTTTTCTTGGCACAGCTTGAAGCTGTGTGCATGTATTCTGGTAGGCAGTACTGGAACGGGGGTGTTTGGCTAGGCTGTTGTTATGCCTAGGTTTCTTCTTTCAAGGACGGGCTTCATACCCCCATCCATGCCCCAAAAAGTGAAAGTGCTTCTACAGGGAGCGGATGACTCCCGTACGGCTTAAGCCCCAACACTTCACCGACAGCTCGCCATAGAGCGGGCTTTTTTCGTCTGGAAAATGATTAACTCTCCCAGCAGGCGCCATCCGTAAAAGTCTTGTGCGGAATCCCCTTCTCTTCTGAGAGCTTTAATAGACTCTTTGCATGATGAGGCGCAATTTGAGGGCAGCTCATAAGCTCTGGCGACTTTGCACTGAAAATGCCAGCCACTCCAAACTATAAAAACTACTTTAATGCTTGCCAGTCCATAACAATTTCGAGTATACACAGAGAGATTAAAATAAAATTTTTGAAAATATTAAAAATCGACGAGCTTTTTTAAAAAAATCAAAACTCGTCGTCAATAAATGGTCAAAAAGGGAATTATGAGCAAAATTATATGCTTCTTTAACCACAAAGGTGGAGTCAGCAAAACGACCACAGCTTTCAACCTAGGTTGGATGCTTGCTCGCAAAGGACAGCGGGTTCTTCTCGCCGATTTCGACCCCCAGTGTAACTTGACCGGAATGGTGATGGGCTTCAAGGGTGTTGATGATTTAGATGATTTCTACAAGGCTATGCCACCGAACAATGTAAGAGACGCTCTAGCTCCTGCATTTGAATCTCAACCTCGTCAGATCACAGGGGCGGAATGTGTACCTGTAAATGGCGCCGAAAACCTTCTGCTCCTACCGGGCCACATTGGGTTATCCGAGTACGAAACAACACTTGGTATCGCCCAAGAACTGAGTGGTTCTCTCTTGCCCCTTAGGAATCTCCCAGGTTCTCTACGTTTCATGCTAGAGGTGACGGCTGCCAAATATAATATTGATATTGTTCTTGTCGACATGAGTCCAAGCCTCGGAGCACTCAATCAAAATCTTTTAAGTACATCAGATTTTTTCTTAGTTCCATTGCATCCCGACTATTTCTCCGCAATGGCGCTAACCTCTTTAGCCAGAACTCTGCCGAGGTGGCAAGCATGGGCGAAAACGGCCCACTCCATTGATGTACTGCAGAATGCGGACTACCCCTTCCCTGAACCTAACGCAACATTTGCAGGTGCTATAGTCCAAAAATATCGCCCCCGGAATGGGCGCGCATCGGCCGCATTTCAGAAGTGGATCGACCAACTTGGCATGGGACTGCGGGAAACTTTATTACCAACGTTGGAGAAATCAGGCATGGTCGATCAAAATGAGTTTGCCACAAGGGCTGGAATACCACCTTGGCAACCATTGATGGAAATGGCTGACTTCAATAGTTTAATTGCATTCTCACAAGAGCATCAGGTTCCTGTATTCGCTCTGGAGCAACAGCACTCCAAGCAATCTGGTGCCGTTTGGGAACAAACCCAGAAAAGCATGAGATCATTCGAGCAAGCATTCGATGAGTGCGCTAGCCGCCTACTTAAGTTAATCGAGTAGTCATCCTATGTCACCGATCGATCTGTTTGAAGCAGCTTGGATCCGCTGCGATCACCTTTCGATAACCCACGCCTTCCTTTCTCGCAACTCAGCGTCAGCCTTACAGCCTGACGAGATTCTTAGAGCAGAATGGGCTGCTCGGGTGAGTGCACTCGACCTATATATTCACGAGCTAGTCGCTCAGAAAATGGTTGCCATCTTCGAAGGCAAACATCCAACCTGCCCAGGTTTTTCTTCCTTTGCCGTGCCGGCCAAAACGATGGAGCGCGTGAGATCTGCGACGACACCCACTGATGCAAGCGCAGCGTTCGACTTGACGGTAAGAGAGCAGCTTTCACGGAAAACATATCAGTATCCAGATGACATCGCTGCTGGCGTTAGGCTATTCTCTGGCATCGCTCTATGGATTGAAGTGGCGCTAGAATTAGGAGCCACTCACCAAACAAAAGACGAGGTGGCTAAACGAATAAAGAAGGAACTTACGCAAATAGTCGGACGTAGAAACAAAATTGTTCATGAAGGAGACTTGCAACCTATAGTTCCAAGAGAGCCATGGCCAATTAGCCAGTCTGATGTCCTACTCGTTACTAGATTTATTCACTCTTTGGCTCATGCGATTGATTCAGTTACCCAAACTCAATCGGTTTAATTTTGAGAAATAATTTTCTTGGAATTAGAAAGCCACATTGGTTTAGTCATAACCCGCACCAGGACAGAACATACATACAAGTTACACCCCCTTTATTTCTGGCATAACCGTTCCCAGATAGCGCAGATCCCTGATCAGCGTGGTAGCAATCTCGGCATCAGAATGCCACTAGAACGGACGCTGGGCGGGAGTGCAATAGCTACCGCCCCTGGGCGTCTGCGTAGGCCGCCTCACAAGCAAGCCCTGCTACTCGGCGTCGGTCAGCCTCTGCCGCATAGATGCCCGCCAAGTCGTCAGTCTGGCTAAGCAGCTCGGCAAACATTCGGATGGCGGTCTCAGCTGCCTGCAACCGAACAAGGAATCTCACCTACTCTTCTGGCTACAATCAGCCATGCTCCAGTGACGAGCGCTCCGAATTTGTCACTAGATTCTGCGAAAAGGGACGGCAATGAGGTTGACGACAAAAAAATCAAATGCAAGCGCGCCTTGGTTAATGAGGCACTCGGCGCTGTCCTATGCAAACCTATGGTTCATGACAGACCGCAAGATCATGAACGAGTTAAGAAAAAACGGCTCCCGGTCAATTGATGCCAGCGTCCTGGGAGATCTCGCGGCGAAGTACAGGGTAGCCCGCGGGTTCAAGATCGAAAAGAACAATCCGCAATCAAGTAGCCAACGATGGGAGACCGCGGCAGCGCGCGTAATGTGCGTCATTCAAGGCGCAGAGGACACCGCGAACAAGGTATGCACTCTCGCGAGAGAATTAGGCGAGGTGGCGCCGGTAAAGAGCGGTATTAATGCTAATCTGCTGTCGGCGGCCACGAAGTTCTTATGGTTTGCTGGCGACCACAAAGTACGAATACTGGGCAAGAGAGCTGTTGATACACTTGCCCGTCTTAGAGGTGTTCGAGGCAAATTGGGCGTCGACTACGTTCAATATGCTGCTGCCTGGGAAGATCAACTGGACACGCACAAGGATGCTCTGCAGGAAGCGCTTGCCGACCTACCTTGCCAGCTCACGTGGACGTGCATCCCACCCGATGCACATACCGAGGCAAAGGCAGTTTTCAAAGAACTTTGGTTCGCTGACCGAATTTTCGACCAGTATCTCTGGACACTCGGAGTTGGGGCAAATGGCGGGGCTACGCCATTTGTCTAGGTTGACGCGCAACAGCTAGACGTGTGAGCGACCTGAGGATCAGCTTTTCGAGCTCACTCGTACGCAACCGATTTCCGCTTTAGATCGGCGGCAGCCACGTGAGTACTGACACATCGGATGCCTGTCAGCATTAGTCTTACCTCTGACACAGCCGCGCCAAAGCCCCCGCCTCCATTTCGACGCGCTCACGGGGTGCCGATAGCTGACCGGGCATACCCCTGCAGCGCCATCAGATCGCCCCGGTAGCCGTCAGCGACTCCTGCCAGCTCTGTATATCGTGCTGCGCACATTCCGACCACGTTGCGCAGTTCGGCGGCAATTCTGGCGTTCTCATCCAGCGCACGTCCGGCTCTGGCAGCTTGGGCGGCTGCACGCTCATTGGCGGCTGTGAGCTTGCCGCGCAGCCCGTCAGAATCAGCACGGGCAGAAACAGCAGCGCCAGCCGCCGCATCAAGCTGCTTTTGATATTCGGCACGAACATCCTCAACCTCCTTTTGTTTCTGTTGCTCGACTTGCCGCACCCTGCTCTGGGCATAAGCAACGGCAACTGCGTTTTCGGCTTGCGCCTGGCCGTACCCCTTTCGGTACTGAGCTGCGCCGTAGAGCTGTAGCCCAATGAAAAGGGCTGCCAGTACAGCAGCCCCAGTTAACGCAGACTTGATAGACATATCTGTCTCTCCGCTTCTCGACGCCGCTCCAGTCCGCGCAGCTTCTTACCGCTGGCATACACCCAGCGCGGCAACTGGTTGCAGGCCCCGATCAGGTCTCCAGCCCGCAGCCGGCGCAGCAGCGTAGAGCCCCCGTACGCGCCAGGTCCGACGTTATAGACGAAGCTGGTCAGCGCAATACGTACGCCGTCGGGCAGCTGGCCAGGCGTCGAGCCGTCCACAACCGCCAGCGCCTTGCGTACCTCCTGCTCGGTCAGCGCATCGCACTGAGAAGGCGTGGCCACATCACCCAGACGCACGCCGTGCGTATACCCCTCGCAGATGGTCGGTATTCCCACGGGGTCCGCATAGGCAACGAGCGAACGCCCCTCCCAGGCGGCAACCAAACCGACAGCGGCAGCGAGCACTCCCGCACCGACTTTAGTTTTCAGATCCACGCTTCCACTCCTTGAACCGGGCCCAGCCACGCTGCAGGCCACCAACCAATCGCGCAGCCGACCGCAGGAAGTCAGGCAACTTAGTCACAATCAAAATCACTACATAGGCTGCCCAGAGCGTCAGCACAAAGTCCTGCATCGTCCATCCATAAATAAGCAGGGCCGAGCCGGTGCTGATGGGCAAATGAGCGGCGTCGTTGTGCAGCATTGGTTTCTTCCCCTTCGTGTTTACGGTCGGCATGGCTGTCTCCCGTGAAGCGCTGCAAAAGCAGCAGACGTAAAAAAGCCGCGCTATGCGGCTGAGTTGAATTAGATGATTCCGTACTTTGCTCTCATAAATTCTTCAATCCGGTATCGGTCTCCTTCATGTTCCCTCTTGGACAGGTCGATATTCAACGCGCCGTGCATCCCATAAGTCACTGGCCCAGTCGGAACATCTGTAGAGGTTTGGTGATAAAAGCGCAACCGGCCCGCCTCGAACATGTTCGGAGAGAGCGATGTCTTGTCTGCCGGATTGCTAAAGACTTTCAGCCCATTGATATATCCAGTGGTACCCAACTCGACGGAGAAGGTAAACATGCAAAGCACAGAGTCAGAAGCACCAGCCAACGGCCCCATCGCGCCGTTGAGCGGGATGCGATATGCGAACGGAGCAGCAGGAATCTTATCGTGCAAGGCAATTGCGTTATTCGAGGTGGCGAAGATGAAGAGCCCCGTCTCACCTTCCACTGGATTGGTAACAGGACGAACCAAATACGACACCACACCAGCACTGGTGGCCCGGCGCTTGAGCACCAAGAAAATGGAGAATTCGTTAGGATTCAGATCGAAGTCCGAAGACGCCATGCTGGCGGAGTTGAATCCGTTGCTTGAGAATGCAGGCGCACCATTGTTGAACTGCCGATCTTCATAAGCTTGCGGGCCGAGCAGGAAATTCTTCGGCAAAGCACGGTTTCGATATCCGTGCCCTGTGGGAGATTTGTAGCTCGGGTCCACGAGCAGTTTCCAACTCGGAATCGCGCCCAGTGCTCGGCCTTCGGTCGTGACTTGCAAAGTGCCCAACTCGGAGTTCGGAACGCTCAAGCCAGTTTGTTCATAGCGAATCATTTCAATCACCCATTCAGTTCAATTTGTTGATGCACAGCCCAATTCTTCATGGGCCTCCCTTCGTGGATACTTTTTTCGTCAGAGGAGTCGCAAATGTTGCCGCGAGGCATTCGGGCTTGCGTGCGCGGATTGGTTTGCGGCTTCAACGCGTAGTCCAGCCTCTCTTGGATACCAGACGGGTCTGCAGCAAGCTCAATAGAAACACTCTCCCCGTCCGGATTGACTGCGACACTAGCAAGTGGAATTTGTCCTGTTGAATCGAAAAAGCGGAAGCCGAAGTCTTCTTGCTCTTGAACTGTGGAGGTGTCTATCTGCAAAGGCTTAACAGGAACGTCGAAGGAAACCTGCACATTGCGCCCGGTGCGCGTGGCAGAGAGCATTTGCAAGACTTTCGCTTTGCCGCTGGCGGCCCAAAGTGAACCCTTCCAGGCACGCGCCATGTAAGCGCCCACGTGAGCGTAGCCCGGCCCCTTCATATGCAGAAGGTCTGTGTAATAGTCGTTTGCTCCAATCGCGTAATCCGGACAAGCCAAATGGAACAGCGGATTTTCATTGTGCAGATCAAGCATGGCCAAGGCCGCGCGCGGCGTGGCTGTTGTGAATGTTGATGGCTGAGACAGAATGAAGTGAACTTCAGAAAACTGACCTGTGATTTGTTGGACGTCCGAACTTATGTCGCTGCGCCACTCCAATAGAGCGTCTTTATAAGTTGTGCTTCCGGAATCCGCCTCACCGTGCTTGCAAACAACCGCGTCCACAACAATTTTCCAACCTTGCATTTCTGCCAACGCTTTTGCCTTCCGCAGGGCGATCAACATATTTTCGTATATCTGATTGCCCTTCTTCAGACCTGCATACGCCGTCCCGCCCACCCCAGCGGTATAGCTCAAAGACTTGAATTGCGCCCCGATCGCTTGCGATTCGAAAGCCAAGGTGTTGGCCATCGTTTCGATGACAGTCTCACCACGCGGGCCAGACGCAGCACGGCGTGCAACCAATGGCTCGAATCCAACAAGAGTACCTGGATCCAGTGGTTGTGCAGGCTGTCCGCTGGATGTGGTATCTCCCATGCGAATATCGCTATAAACGGAAGAGGTGAACATCAACACACTGTCAGGGAAGAGCGCCTGAGTCGAGATCATTGACTCTTCAGAGTTCGCCCCGACCAAAAGCGACTGCCCCACACCGATGATTACATGTAACGTCTTCGAGTTGTCGGGGATAAGCAAGCCGGAACTGGGAGAGACGGAGACTGTCGTTTTCTCACTCAAACCTGGAACGCTCACAATTGCGCGAACGCGATTGCCAGAAGCTGGAAACACGCCGCTCACAACCAGGCCAGAAAGGTCTGCACAAAATACGTCTTCTGCCCCTACTGCGCGTAGATTTGAATCGTCCATATAAGGCAACAGTTCCGGCTCTGGCCCTCCTTCTTGATCCGGAATTGTCAAGCCAGACACGCTCAAATTCCCTTCCGTATCCCAACCCAAGATGATCTCCAGGTTGGTGCCCACCACGACCTGGACAAAATCATTTACGTCGCCGTTGTGAAACTCAAACATCGATGTCTTTGCAACTTGGCTGAGAAGATCAGCCAAGACATGACCATTCAGATCAATTGCAAAGTATCCAGGGAAGACAGAATCATCATTGTAGAATTCCCAGGCGCCACGCCCGCTCGCAGTCAGTGCAACAGGCAGGGCTTTGATTGCGTCCTTGACCGCCGTCGAATTGGGATAAGTGTCGATATAGATGGCTTGGCCAGCCTCGACCTTATACAAATCCAGAAAGCCTCCGAGCTCTTCGGAAGGAACAGAGGCAAAATGGCCTTGCGGCACCGGATCAAATCCGTTTCCACCATTGACGATCGTGTTCGTGTCCGGATAAACACCCGCCGCCAAACTCGCTGCTGCGGCTGCCGCCTCGGCTCGCTCTGCTGCCCCCACAGCCTCCTGCACCAGCCCCGTTGGATCGACAGCGGATTTTAATGTCGGTCTGACAACCCCGAGCCTGTCTTCCCATGTACTCTCCTGACTATTTACTGCTTTATCTAAATTCTGGGAGTTGTCGTATAGATCCTTGGGGTTTGCGCTCCCGATCGGGTTACCGGTGTTGTATGTCGTCATTTCAAACGCCCATAAAAAAACCCGCCGAAGCGGGTTGATTGATGCTGCCGGGGTTAATCCGGCGGATAGTTGTTGTCATCGGCGTACACTCGCACGTCGTAATTTGCTGCTGTCACATCCGTAGCGTCGGTGCCACGTGCCTGAATGTTCGTAATCAGAGCTGGCTTTATCCAGTCTGCCGTCAGGCCAAAGTAAATGTGCGGCAGCTCATGTTTCAGACTGACCTCTGGCCAGGGCTGCGGAATGTCGGCAATGATCGAGAAGTCATCAGGCCCTGGAGACGCCACAAACGGACCAACAAACTTGCCCTCTGGTGTTCGATACCCCACGGAATGCGGCGCACCGGCAACCCAGCGCAAAGGCTCACTGATGCGCAGCAATGCACCACCAGAGGCAGGCCCAATATCGACCAGCAAGCCCATCTGTGCATTGCCTGGCTCATCATCAAACAACGGTACATAAGACAGGTACTCGCTGTTGAATGCGTCCATTTCTGTGCCGAAGCTGTACTCACGGTTTCGATAGGCCTGCTCCCGACGCCTGCGCATACCGATTCGCCACGCTCGAGCCCGGTCCGTCACACCATCGAGTTTCAGCTTCTCCAGCTTGAACCCCTGATCCCCTGGAAGCAGGCACCTCACTGTCATTGACGTCCAGGTCTCCGCGTCGATGTACTCGACCTCCACCCCATCCGGGTCCATGGGTTTGCGAGGGCTTACGCTTTCACGCAATGGCTTGGTCATGTTCAACGGTGAGTAGCTTTGCTCGAACTGCGTACGCACATCATCGCGGACCGGTCTGATCAAGCCATGCGATACAGTCAACTCAGAGAACCCGGCCCGGAAAGCAAGTTTCAGTGCATCTTGGGCTGTTGTGAGGTCATACACATGATCAAGCGTTTCGCCTCTGGCCTTCCAAATTGCATCCAGCCGTCGCAACTCGTCGGCATCCAGGTTCAGGTCTGAGTAACCGATTGATCCGGCGATATATCGAGCAAATGCAGAGATGTCCCGCGTTGGCTGCGGTGCCGACCAAGTACCGTCACTTTGCAGAACTGGAAGCATCCGCGTAGCCACCACGTTGATCTGGTTTTCTGATTGTGCGCCTAGCCGCCCGCCCACTCGCAGCCAGGCAGCCATGGTGGTCCAGCGCGGGTAGCTTATTCGCGTCCGTAGGCGGCTTTTAAGGCCGTACCACTGAATGGTGTCTTTGACTTGTCCGATCTGATCCAGCGTCCAGTTCTCATACCACTTGCTGATCGTCGTGCGTGGGCCGCCATCTGCATTGCGGTACTGAATTTCGATGCCCAGCCCTTGGGTGGTGACATCGCCGTTATCGCGTATGTACCCCAGCCCATTCGGAAAGAAGAAGTCGATTTCTATGCCGGTCGTCGTTTCTTTACCAGGCGTGGCTACAAACTCGCTACTCCACTCGCCATACACTGTGCCGCCGTTGAACGTCACGGTCGCCTCGGAGGAGGTCTCTTGCGGAAACCCCTTCCAATCAGGGTCGTTTTGTCCATTCGACAATAGGCGCCAAACAACGATATTGTCTGCCGAGTACTGCTGAATCGAATAACGCGGCACCGGCGAGCGCTGAAAGACAATCGTTTGCTGCCCCAAAGGGACGAAGTTCACCCAACTGGTTGGATCTTCTGGATCCTCCCGTGGAAAGGTGAGTTCTATCCAGCCGTCGCCGTTTTCATCCAAATCCATAGCCCCGATCAACACATCGTATTGTTGGCCATCGAATTCCAGCGTGAAGCCGTCTAACCCAATAAATGGCCTCAAGTGCTTAAACGCGCCTGTGAATCGGTTGCGCTGATGTTGAGGAAAAGGCGGACTTTCCCGAGTCACCTCAAATTGCTGCGGGAAGCGAATATTGACCAATGTTCCAGCTCCCCAGCCTGGAGGGTACTCGCTCTCAGAAGAACGCCAGATATAGCTGCCATCAAACGAATAGCTTGCTGGCTGCGTGTTCTCCCGGTTTGCCATCTCCGTGGACATTTCCAGCCCTGCCGTGCCAGAAGATGTGCCGCCGACTGCAGGGACTGTATGCCAATGCTCATGTGTGGATGTTCCAGATAGATCTGCACCTGGACCGTAGATGGCATAGGAGCCGTCAGCGCCCAAGGCAGAGAACGGCGTGTCTCCTACTTTCACGTCCGCGTCATTGATCTGGTATTGGCCAGGGCCGATACACGCATGGAACTCCAACCACTGCTCGCGCCAGTTCACGAAACGTCGGCGCGGCGGCGTCAAGTAATCAGGGAAGCGACGAAAGCGACCGGCCAGCTCAGGCACAACATCGCCCAGCTTGGGCTGATTGGCCTTTGCTGACGTCGTTTCAAGGCGCTGGCCCTGTTCCGGGGAGCCGTAGTTCTGACTGCTGCTCTTTGGCATCAACCAGCCGAACGCGAAGTTGAAGATGCTGCCCAGCAGCTTGCCCAGGCCCGAGAATACGCCTCCATGCTGAATCAGGCGCATCTCAACATCATCACCAGCAGCCAAGTGACGATCGGCCCACTCGATCATCGGCAGCGGCTGGCCATTGACCGTTACGTGCGACCTGGGCAGCTCGGCCAGCGTGTACACCAAACCTTTGGACGCAAAAAAAACGGCTAAAGTGCCGGTCCATTCATACGTCTCGCAGGGCTGTTCACACGTCCCGCTAAGAAATACTCTGATCGTCATAAAAAACAACCCGCGTATAGCGGGCCTCAAAAGCGTTGATCTTGGTAAGCGTCGGGCCGGTTCCGGCATCTGTTTCCAGTATCCAGAGTCTGCCGTCTGCCTCTACGACAATCCCGACATGAACGCAGAGCCGTGCGCGCCAGCCGGTTGCAATAGCGCCTGAACTGGGCTGCACTTCTTTAAAACCGCCCTGCTCCCGAACTTCACCGGCTGCAATGGTCAGGCCTGCTTTATCCTCCGGGTCAGTTTCAGAATAGCTGGGCAGCATGGCCCTGCCGAACAGCGAAGTTCTGGCCAGCCTGACTAGGCCCCAACAATCAAGCTCCGGAACGGCACGGCCAAACGGAACGTACCGCGTTTGCAGAAAGTCATTGATCGTCATAGCCATTGAATCCCCGGCGCGGTCTCAGCCGTGTAGCGCTCTCGCGGCCAGGCGGTATTGAGCAGGTCGTAGTAACTGGCCTCAGCCACAAACGCGCCGTTTTCAAACTGCCCGCTTAGCACAGTCATGACATACGGCCGCTCGGCCGGTGCCGTAATGTCGCTAGCCAAGTACGTCCGGCTTGTCAGTGTCACCATCTGCCCGGATTCGAGCATGGCATCGACAATAGGCCGAATGCGTTCATTGGCCCCGGCAATACCAAACCGCAAAGTCTGCTGGCCAGAGGCGTTACACGACGGCAACGACAACTCAACGGCTGCCGCCTCAAACAGCACCAGTTGACCGTCTACTCCCAGCATCCGATCTTCATACCCCTGGACGATCCGAACCGGGGTCACACCGGGCGCGGACACTTCCAGCGTATAAAGCAGCATCGAATCAGTCGGAGCGCTGGCATACACAATCTCTAAAACACTCATGCTTCTGGCCACTCCCGATTAAGTGCAATATCGATGATGCTCGCCCCCAGAACGAACTCGGGGAACTCGCCCCACCCTGGCGGCATAAGTGGTCGCTCCCATATCTCCAAGGTAGCGCCCACACGCCAGGAGCACACTCCCACCGGATCGGGGCCGGTATACATGGAGACGAAGCGGCACACATAGTGCTGTTCACCAACTGGGGTTTTAAGCGGCGAGTTAAACCACTCAGCCCCATCTTTAATAGCGTCCCGAAACCAAGCCTCAAACAGTGCGGCCTCGTTATCGCCATTAAAGATCCAGTTCACATTGACGGTTGTAGGGACCGAGTTGAATCTCCTGCGTTGGCGAGCCCGACCACCTTCCATCTGCGTTCGTTGGAAAGGCTGAGTGTGTTTTATTCCGTAGCCATCACGGACGGGCCAGGGCAGACCCGCTGGATAGTTAATATCTGTATGAATCATGTCCCTACCCGCCGTAATCCATAAGCTCGCTCCATACTCTGAGCGCGCTTTCCTCCACCGAAGATATCCGCCACAAACACATCGGCTTCCTCGTCCCCATACTCATTTTGACGAACCTCCGTTTGCCCAGCGCGGCCTGGATTCTCAATGACGTTAACCACCATCCCACGGGAGGGGCGCGAATCTTCCGGCCGCCCAGACGATCGAGCGCCGCGCTGACGTGCATCAATACGCTCCAGAACCGAGTCAAGCCGGGCGCTAGTCTTGGCTGTGGTAACCCGCTCGCCCTTTTCCAGCAGCCATGTTCCGGTCTGTGGGACAGAATCAATACCGTCGTGCGCCATACCAGCCATTGCTGTTAAGCCCACTGCAGTCGCCAAAGGCGTGGCAATCGTTAATGCAGCGGCCATCGCAGCAGGCGCAGCTGCAGGGCCGACCACAGGGATGGCGGCGGTACTTGCAAAAGCCGCCAAGCCCGCTTGCAGCGCCGTAGCTTGCGCATTAGCCGCAATCGCCGCAGCACCAGATGCCTGGGTAGTTTTGCCGACGATCAACTGAACAGCTTGATACACAAGCCATTGGGCAGCCATTTGGGCCAAGGCATTGACAACCGCCCTCGCCATGCCTTGGGCCACGTTGCGCATAGCATCGCCAAGGTTCTCGGAATCGAAAACCATTTTCTCGAAGGCATTCCCAAATCCGACAGAAAAGCTGTTCAGCATCCCGGTAAAGATCTGTTCGGTCTGGCCTGCGATATCCTGGGCTTTGGTGGCAAAGTTGTCCCATGCCCGAGACATGCCATTTGTCCAATCAGCTTCGGCTATCGCCCGCGCTTCGGCCGACTGCTGCAGGCCAGCCAGTTTCTGTTCCTCAAACTGCCGGAATAAATCAAGACGGTACTGGTACTGCTCCTGAGTAAGCGCGGTTTCTTTGACCTGCTGGGCCATCTCCAGATCAAGACGTTTCTGGGCATACTCCTGACGGATAGCGAGATCAGCCTGGGCCATCTCACGCTGGCGGTCGCCCATCCCAACACCAGCCGACTCCAGATTCAACCTCTGCTGGAATACGTCCATTTCCTGCTGAAAAGCCAGGTACTGACGACTGGAATCAATCGCCGCCTGCATAGCCTTCTCAGTTTCGTTCCAAGCTTGGATCTGGTCGTACAGCGTCAAAGCTCGTTTACGGTCTGTCTCCGAGCCCTTAGCCATCTCAATCTCGTACCGAGCAGCCTGCTCAGCCGTCATTCCCAGGGCGCCCTTTTGAAGCATGAGCTGCTTGATTACATTCTTGAGCTCATCCTCTTTGGAGGCTCCGCCACCGCCTGTCGTGCGCGGCACAGCATTGGCGTAGATATTTGAGATCTGCGCCTCTGCCTCTTTGCTCACCTGAATGGCGGCTTCAGCTTGAGCAAAGCCAGCGAGCATGTTTTGCAAAATACCACTTGCCACATCGCCCGACACTTCACCACGCGCAAACGCATTGGTTGCGGCAATCAGCGCATTGGTTTTGATGGCCAGCAGCTCCACCTTCTGCCGCTCAACATCCAGTGCGCGGATATTGTTTTTAGCGGCCTCGGCGGCTTTCTTGTCCTTACCCTCAATCGCTGTTTGCAGCTTTTTGAAAGCATCTGTCTGGGCAGTAACGATCCCGGCCATTTCTTGCTGAACGGAGTTAGCCCCAGCCTGTGCAGCCTCAAACACTCCCAACTGCCTTGCACTCATGCCGATCACATCGCGGGTATCAGTCAGCTTTTTGAGGTATTCGTCCCATTTCTCGATACCAGAAGCAAAGCTATTCGAGGTGGTTGAAAGAATGCTCAGTGACCGATTTGCGGCGTCTAGGACACTCTTCGCGCCTTGCGCATTTTGTTTTAGCTCATCAAAATTTCCCGCAAAAGTTGCCCACTCGTCAAGGGCGCTACGAGGGATGCCAAACCGAGTGGCAAAGTCATTCAAAATTGGAGATAGCGACTCACCGCTTGCACGCGCTGCATACAAGCGATCAATAACTAAATCCAACTCTGCAACAGGGACGCCAAATCGAAGAAGATTGATGCCGCTAACGCTCGCAATAAGATCAGAAAATGCTGAGTCTGCCTTTCTTGTTCCCTCTTCAAACGCTTTTGTGTATTCAACAAGTTTGCTTGCCTGCTGATCCTTGCTGAGTTTATTAAAGCTTTCTACTACCGAGCTGAGCGGTGATTTCAGATCTTCTACAGTACGAGCTAGAGCATCAGCCCCGCTCTTCGCCTCAGAGAACGCTGAGTACATGGCGTACCCAGCGGCGGCCAGCACGGCCACAACCGCGCCGATAGGGTTGGTTGCAATAGCCGCTGTGACCGCGTTAATGCCACTAACTAACCCCACCTTCAATGATTGAGCGAGGGCTACGATTCCACCGATAAGCGCAGGCGCATAGAACCCAGACAGAGCCACAACAGCAACGTCGGCATACTTCCCCACCGCTACCAAGGCCGTTCCCAAGACATCAAAAGCAGGACCCGCCCAAGCCCCAAATGCCAACACGTAATCACCAGCTTTGCGTATTCCATCAGCAAAGCCAAGCACAGCCTCTGCTAGCGCTCCTGAGGCGCCTGATGCTTTATCGATTTTGCCAACAAACTCAGTTAGGTTGTTCTGTACCCGCACGAACGCATCAGTCAGAGTGGCTGGCATTAACGCGGCCTCTTCGCTCAGACGGCTTAGCGATGAAACCATACCTGTCGCAATAACATCGCTTGTAACCTTCCCTTCCACTGCAAGCTTACGCAGTTCGCTGGTGGTAACTCCCATCTGGTCGGCCATTGCCTTCAGGATTCGTGGGCTACGCGAGACTATCGTATCGAATGCCTGGGCATCGAGCCTGCCTGTTGCCAGAGACCTCGAAAGCGAACCAATCACCACATCTGCATCCTGCCCACGCGTGGCAGTTGTCACCAGAGCATGGTTCACTGCCTCAGTGAAATCGGCGGCTTCGGACGCGCTACGGCCCAGATCACGGAATGTCGCCACGTTTCTCGCGTAGACACCAACGGTCTGCTGAAGCGGTGAGTATGAGGCGTTTGCCATATCCGTGAGCCGCTGCATAGAGTCAGCTGCGCCATCCATATCGCCTGTAGCAGCACCCACCTGGCTCTGCAAATCAGACCAACCATCAGCGAACTGTTGGAGCTGGCGAAGCGCAAACAAACCAACCAAGCCCTTTGCGGTGCGCATGGCATCTGTGTACATGGCCGCCAAGCTTTTGCTAGCCTTGGCAGCGGCTTTATCAACCTCACTGATTCCTTCTGCTGCCTTCCGGCCACCCTTGCCGAGCTTCTCGGTAGAACGCTCAGCGCCTTCACTCGCCTTGGTGAAACCGCCTAGAGCATCGCGAGCACGTTCAATCCCATCTGCGCCGTCAACGCGCAAACCTAAAGCGGCGACTTCCATAATGTTTCACCCATAAAAAAACCCGCCGTAGCGAGCCAGAAACACCGACAATCTCAAACCGTACAAGCGCAAAAAAAGCACCCTAAGGTGCTTCGATTAATGGACCTGAACTACCAGCTTATCCACCACCATGGATGGCTCTTTTGGCAAATCGTTGGGTCCCTTCCTGTCGTTCTTGCAGGGAATAAAGTGGCCTCGTCGCCCAGAAAATACTCAAAGTAAATAATCTTCGATGGAAACGAATCTACAGATACCACATTGTCTGTGCGAACCTTCCCGCAAACAAGAATGTCTCTCCAGTCAAAAGTAACAGTCTTGGAGATCACTACAACATTCTCTGCCCCGCTTGCGAGAAGCGCAGACTCCACTGACTCAATAGCAATAGCAGCTCGTTGATTGAATATCCACACGCAACCGATGAACAAACCGCATACAAGCACCACCAGCCCAACAAAAAACTTCCTCATCCCCACCTCCACAAAGTCGATGCAGAGATCATAGCCAACGACGAAAGCCCGCGCTAGGCGCTAACGAGAAGACGGTTTTTCATTGGTCTGATAAAACAAATACACATCATCCATTTCGCGCATCAGCAGCAAGACACTCACCGCTTCAGCATGTCACGTGTAAACGTCTTGCTTTCCCCTCCCTGGTGCGAGAGATAAGCATCATCCATGGCCCGAATGATTCCCGCGAAGGACGACACATCGGTGATGCGCTCGGATTGCGCATATGCATGAATCGCGGTCCAAGGCACAGGGCCTGAAGCCATACCCACCTGCCTGTCTGTGGACAGCTCCCAAAAAGCCTGCCAGTAACTCCATTCGACATCATGGAGATCAGGCGGCATCAGGCTTTCCGGGATGTCTTGCCCGAATCGCTCATAGTCCTCAATGGTTTTCTTCGCGTTCGGGTTATCAAGGCTCCAGCGCAGGCGGGCAATCAGTTTTTTGTGGCTTCCTCCGCAAACAGGCTTGCGTCTGCGTCTACGCGCTGAGCCGCCTGCAGAACCAGGCCCGCGAATCGCTCGCCATTACGGGAAGTGATGAAGCTCACGGCCTGCTCCGGGCTATATGCCAGGTCTTTACCGCCATCTTTCAGGCCACGCCAGCCCTTGAGAACCACTTCTGCCAGGGTTTCGCGCATGGCCTTGGCCAACTGCTCCTCATTCAAGGGCTTGCCGCGATTCTTCAGACGCAATGCCGCTTGCTTTTGGCTCAAAGTCTTCTGAGCATCTTTGGAGCCGATGCCGCACACCAACAACTCAACACCGGGTGCGCCGTCCAGATCATCCACCCAAACGCCAGTATCAATCACCTTCAGAGCTTCGTCAGACAAAACCAGATCTTTGATTTCCATTTCCAATCCTTATGGTCCCAGGTCTCAAGACGGGGCAAGCGGCGAGACCAGTTCCGCCCGCCCCTAACCGCTATGGCGGGTTCTTAGATTTCGACGATATTGCTGTCAACAGCGATCGACCATGCGCGCAAGTGCGCAGCAGTCGCGTCACCACCTTGGCGAGCGCCTGGCAGAGCAAGGCCGTAAAACATATCGGTCATGCCTGCAGGTGGTGCGGACGCAGAGTACGTTCCAGTGCCGGCTGCAGTCGTTTCAATGCCGGTTGCTGCGTCGGGAGTGGTGGCAACAGAGAAAGCGTTAGCCGCAAGACCGGCCGCAATGACGTAGTAGATCTTCCCGGCCTCCAGGCCGGCGGGCAGAGCCCCGCCCCCATTGCTGAACACAACAGGCTGACCAGCCTCTAAGCCATGGCTTGGCCATGTGACTACAGCGGGATCTGCAACGCTGATCGTCACATCAGAAGAAGGCATGCAATCCGCGCCCCATTCAATTTTGAATTGGTACGGAACGCAGTCTGCAATAGCCGCCTTGAACTTGATCTGACCAGGGTCCAAGGCCATAGGGACGAAAGAGTTTTCCATCGTACCGCCATTCAAAGTGGTCTTGAACTTGCGCACACGCTTCTCATTGATCAATGCCTGCTCACCGACCTCTTGCGTATCACCGATTGCGCCCGCATTGGCCCAGCCGCCGACCTCCGTCCAAGTTGCGTCTGCAAAGTCAGCCGCAGTAACAGTTCCCTTGGCGGTTACACGTCCGCCGATATACAGCTTTGACCCGGATACCGGGTAAAGTCCACCGCTCATGGGTTTCTCCAATAAAAAAGCCCCGCTGATTAGCGGGGCGGCAAAAAGAAAACCCGGCGCTTGGCCGGGTTGGTTAGGGTTTCAGGTCGACAGTAATTTATGTAAAACGCCCACTAAGGAGCCCAAAAAAACTCAAAAATATTTAATTATTTTTTTTATTAAAAAATTTTATATATTTGTCCCGATCAACTGCCAAAAACCAGAGATATCCTTTACCATCCTCATCTCTTGAAAATGCAAGATGAAAAACGACATTTTCCCCGTTCGGTATCTTTAGCTCAAGGTCATCGCCAATATCAACATTCTCCTCATAAAAAAAACTTCCAAAATAGCCTTTTACATGAGCATCAATACCAAAATCCCTAGAAAACAACTTTAATATATCGATAATATCTGCATCTTCCCCTGTAAAAGAGAAGGAGCCATAAAACCGATAAGCCGCCTTCACATTAAATTCAGGACCATTACGCAAACCTATAACAATTAAAGTGTACGTCTTAGCAAGATATTTATTAACAAATTGCTTAGCAAAAATAGACAAAAACCCTTCTCTCTCACTCTCGGAACGAGAAACGAAATGCTTTTCTGCGTCAGGACTGTGAACAGTAGCCTCAATAGCTGGAATCTCTTTATACCCATTCTGGCCGTATACGTCATATATCCTCTGATCAAGGACTACCCGATACAAATCAGACGGCAGACTTCCTACTCTGTCAATTTTCTGCTGAACAGCAGCTTCATCCACCTCAAGAATGGTGTCCGAACCTTCATCTAAGATATCCGCTAACTTTTCTTTTGCCTGCTCAGAGAAATCGCCTGTTTTTATTCCAGCTTTATCTCTAGCCTCCGCCAATACATCCCCAATAATTTTCAAATTCTTCTTATAAAAATTTGATATAAGTTCGTCCTGGCTCGTTAGCTGCAACGCAGCTTGAGCCAAAATACCAGCAGCGGTCTTGGGGTCCAAATGACTAAGAGTATTAAATTTCATTATCAGCACTCTATGACATCAAATTCATGAGGCATCAAATCATAAATTCTGAATTCAGGTCCATAACCAGCCCGCTCATTTGCACCTACCGCACACAAACGTTCCGCAACCAAACTACGCGGTATAACGTACAAAACAGGCCGCCAAATACGCCATGATGGCAACTTGACTATCTGATGAATTTCATCGCGATCTTCTTTTGACATACCCTCATCTGCATGCCAAACATTAGCCAATCGCTTAAACTTTTTCCGATAATTAGCAATTAACGCGCTATGGCTATCTTCCCTTTCGCAATCCCCCCGTAGGGTCTCAAATATACCCTTTGGGCTAGAACTAGGCGCTATCGCCCTTCCAGCGCTAACACCATGCTGTTGCGTAGGATCGTAGTGCTCTGAACACCATACTAAGTGCCTACCGTCACGAAACCTCTTTGCCATCTCGTGTGCAAACCACGGATTAGCCGAATAAAGTATAGGGCCTGCCACAAACGCCTCGATTAGTCTTTTTTTCAAAGCGTAACAAGTTTTATTGTAAAGCGCTAGCCCAATAAATGCGTACACACAGTGTCCACGATGATGAATCAACTCTGGGCATGACGGCTTGTAAGAATTACTTCACTGGTCTGCCCCTCCTCAGTCTTTTTCCGCTTTATATCGAATCGGCTTTGATTTCTTTCGATCGCCCCCCACTTTCGATTTCAGACCCACCATCTCGGCTGCGCCTTTAGCCATATGGCCAGCAGCCTCACCGATTTCCCCCTTCACCCAAGCATCACGCGCCAGCTTTCGCCGGGCCTCACAATCTGTGCACATCGTTATCTCCTATGCAAAACACTGCCATGGGATGCGGACCGGAACAGTCCAATACCCGTTATCTTCATAGCCTTCTTGAACGTGGGGATAGTCAGTCACTGACACGCACACGCCGCCGTAGGTCATTTGCGTACCGTCACGAAAATGATCCGCTACCGTTCCCGCAATTTGGTCGTAGGCTGAAACGTCCTGGCCAAGCGGATAAACCAGAGTGATGATCAGAGCCCCTGTGCGCCGATGCGGCTTTCCAGTCGCAATCATTTGCCGGACGGGCGCCACGGTGACTCGCCCTACTCGCAAGTAAGGCTGCGGCAGCCCGCCGGCATGTGGCACCTCAAACGTCTGGCCTGGCCAAGCCTTGGCATAGACTAAGGGCAGCGACTCTATCTGGCCTTTTAAAGCCAGCCAGATTGCTGTCTCGATTTTGGCGCTCATTTGTTTCTTGCCTCGACCGCTGATTGCAGCTCCGCCACCGCTTTGGCTACGATCTGCTGCCAGTTCGCGATGGCACCTTCAACAAAGTAGGAACCAGCTTGGTTGTAAACGCGGCCTAATGAATCTGCACCGATAAACCCGTAGTTCTGCCGCCGAGCGTAGATAGCTTGGTAGCCAATCCAAACAGGCTGACCCAGCTCAAGAGTGGCGGTAACCGCCCCTACGTCTTGATCTTTAAGAAATACCGCAGCGCCCTCTGCCCCTTGTGGCATACCTTGCGTAGAAGCCATAAGCGACCGCGCCAAGTTGCCTGTCTGAAACGGAAGCCGCCCACCATTTGGTTGGGTGTGCCTCATCTCATCGGCCAAAAGCTCGACTGAGCGGCGATATGTCTGCTCTAACCGCTTTTCACTCTGTGCAGCCCAGGCTGAGACAGCCGCAGAAAAAGATTTACTCACTCCAGCCCCACCGAATGATCCACCCTAAACGTCGTGTCACACCCGCACCCAATAACATGCTTGGCCCCGCCGTCGGGATCATGGGCATACTGCAACTGCGCCCCATCTGGAAAAACAAAGGGAGTGAACAAGCCTCGCACCGATTTACCTGACATGGCCAAGTGGTCTGGCCTGTGGTCCTTGGATGCCCCACGTCTGTGGTGCCAGGTTTTAATCACTGACTCAGGATCAATTCCTTTGGTCTCTATGAGTTCGCGCCATTGCTCCATACGGCCGCTCATAACAGCATTCGCAGTTTCTGTATTTGCCACGGTATCAGCCCTCGCCTTTAGTAAAGCGTTACTGTACTGCCGCTCACTAATCAAACGATCAGCCTCTAGCACCGCCGTTCCTGCCTTGTAAGCCCGGATAATCCGTTGCTCGGTGGCTGCATTGACCTTGTACCGTAGCGCCAGCTTGCCGTCCTGTCGTGCAATCACCAAATCCCGCACACCATCTGCGGAGCGCATGCCCTGTGTGACCGCCTGCAAGCGTGCAGAACGAGGGGCATCCAGCCCCAGCACACCGCCAGCGCGTGACCCACCTTACACCCTGCCTGCTAGATCGACTGCGATACTGCGTGGACCTTGCCCCCTGCCGAACCCCGCTTCAATAACCATACGGGCCACCTGGATCTGTTCCTCGGAGAAGCCCACGATGCGATTGGCAACGTTCTGCCGAGTCCACTCTTGCGCGCCGGGGTTGGTCATGCGAAACCGTGTACCGATACCGCCAAGGCCTTGCGCCTGAATCTGTGCTGCCGTCGATGCCCCAGCCAGTGCATACGCCTGCGTCATCTTGGACGAATATTCAGCCCAGGCCGCTTCATTGATATTTAGCGCAGCAATCGCGCCCTCGATGTCCGTTCTGGCCAGTGCTTCAAGCAAAGCCCGCCAATCGACGTTGGCTTGCAGGTCGGTGACGCTGGCCATGAAGGCCCGATGAATCTCCGGCTCAAGCTGGTCAATCAATTGGGCAAATAGGCGTGCCTGCGACCGATTGGGTCTACGTGTAGCCATATCAGTCCCGAATAATGAATTTCACCGCACTCGTAACACCAGCAGCAGGAATCCTTTCAACTGCAATAATGTGAACAGGTACGCCATCCACAGAAAGAACATCGCCCGCCGTGTACTGCATCGCCGGGACTGTGCATATAGCCTGCCGGTCAGATGCAAGAATCACCGTCCCGTCCATTTCAGTGCCGATAAGCTGCTTGCTCACACCGCGCACAGCGCCATGTAGCGTTTCCGTTTGAGTGACCGGCTTAACTGGGTCCCAAGGATTGGGCCCTGGCGCACCTGGTGTTTTTCGAATGAGCTTTATCTCGCCCTGACCCACCCCCCCTTGGCTGGTTGGAGCCAGCAGCTGAGCGGCCATCTTTGCCATATCTGAATAGAAATCGGCCATATCAAACCCTCAAAATGCACTGCGTCGCGCCACGATTGACCAGCAGGCAGCGCAGCAAATCCTCTACCTCGGCAAGTTGCGACCGCTGCATGTCCAGCGTCAGCGCCACGCCATCAGATGGCCCAAACCGCTCCCGTTCGATCACATCTACGCGCTCGCGTTTGTTCACGGCACCTGGTGTAAAACTCGGGCTGGACGCGCCCGGCGTAAGCAGTTCTACCAGCGCCAGCGCATAGGCGGCGCGCTCAATCTCGATCGGCACAGCATCATCCGGCAGCGGCTCATTTGCGCAATGGTCAACAGCCCCGCTGCGCGGCCACGCCAGCGGCTGAGAGCGCCCCAAGGCTGGGCGGCCCGGATAGCGATCACCATACTGGCCATCCAGAGAGCGGCTGGCACGCACAAGTGCCGCCGTACGCTGCTCATCCGTCACTTCAGCTGCAGCCCACGCGGCACCACCGGCCGACATCGAGTGATACTCCAGTGCCCCATCCAGAGTGCCGTAATTTTTCATGCCGGCTCCTTACGCCGTTTGACGCAACGCCTCGCGTACTTTGTCAGCACCTGCCTTGTGATGGACGGAAACCCCGCGTTCCTTAGCCAAAGCATGCAGTTGTTCTGCGTTTAGCTCGTCCAGACCATCCCCAAGCGTTGTATTGGCATTAGCTGCATCAGACGCCAGCTTTTCAGCCTCAACGCGCTCTGTTGACTTCGCTTCTAGCTCAGCTTTAGCTTGCTCCTCAGCCTGCTCACGCCGTGTAAACGGGTGCTCGTAACCAGCCGGAGCAAAAGCTGCATCAATAATCTTGAAGCCCTGAGACCGCAGCTCCACTTTCTGCTCTGGAGTAACCGAGTGCTTTTGATAGATGACTTTCATCCAAATCTCCAATGAAGGAGAGCAGCCGAAGCTGCCCTTCAACTGATTAACCCTGGCCTTCAGCCATCACACCTGCGCTGTGCTTGATGCTGGACACAACCAGATCCCAGTTTGACCCGGTAGCGATCTCGGAATCAGTAGGCGATTTGCCGCCATTGGCCATATCCCAGGCATAGCCTTTCAAGCCAACAGTGAAGTCGTAGTCAATCTGCAGCGTGGTTTCAATCCGTTCCTTGCCGTTGCTCGTTTCCACGTTGGAGACCAGGTTGCGAGGATCGCGCACCAAGGCCGCGCCGGTAGTCAAAGACAAAACACGACGCTTCGCGGGGTCTTCCGCTGCGGCTGCAGTAAACAGAGCTGGCGCATCAGTCACAATCGATGGACGCCCCAAGATATCGGCCACGCGCACGTTGCCTGCCTGGAACAGCGTTTGAGCATTGGCCAGATTCAGAGCGATGAAGTTGTGGTACTGAATGCCATCCATCACCTGAGCAACGATCTGGCTGGAGTGATCGCCAAACAAGGCGTGCGACTCGTTCACCGTCAAATAATCAACTTTCTTGGTTGCAGACACATCCACGGTAGCGGCCGCCCCCTGATTGCCAATGGCGGCCACCAGCGCGGCAATGACGGTATTGAGCTGGTCTTGCAGCAGCAACTCCGCAAAGGCGCGAGAGGCAACCTCGACACCCTCAGCCGTAGGCTTGTTCAGCCACGTCATCTGAGACGGCTCATAGCGCACAGGGCCAAAGCCACCAGCAATCTTCACTGCCACGAACTTATCTTGCGAAAGATCGATCGGCGTCACGGCATTGTTGGTGCCATAGCGATCAACGCGGCGACGCGCATTGGACAGGTTTTTGAAGAACGAAGTCATCACGAAATCGCCTTCAAAACCTTCAGTAGTCAGAACAATAGAACCGTTGGAGGCGGCATTGAATTTATCGACCATTTGGGCCAGCGTTTCAATCGTCGCTGGCATAAAGTACTTATTGAATACTTCCATTTGAGAGAGAGACATCTGTAGCTCCTATAGCTGTAAAGATGGATGCCGCGCGAGGCGGCTAAGTTTGTGTTGTCGCGCCTCGCGCGTTGCTGCACCCATCGGGGCAGCTATCTATCGGCCAAGCTCTGGATACTTGGCAGCGATCGCTTGTTGGCGCTCCTCTTTGGAACCACCAAAATTTCCGGCAGCCTGACTGCGCTGCCCTGCACCGTGGCTTCCAGGTGCGCCGGGGCCGGACGCCTTGGCCAGATACGCCTTGCCTTGCTTGGCAGCAAAATCTTTCACGAACTCCACCGGCGAGACTTCACCTAGATCAGTATCAGCAAACGCGACTCGCCGACCATCATCTTCGCGACGCACCTTGATCTGATCGGCAAGGAACTTGGAAAGCATTGGCTTATGGGCAGGGTCAAAACCTGCTTCATCAAGGGCCGCATTCAGCGCATCACGCCGAGTCTGCCCGTCGATATAGCCGTCACGCTCGGCCACCTGCGCCGTCATGGCGTCCAGGTCCGTCTTGTGCTTGGCTTTCAGCCCCTCAACCGCCCGGGCATGCTGTTCTTTCAAAGCCGTAATCTGCTCGTCAGGCTTAGCACCAGATTTAAGGCGTTCCCATTCGTCAGCGTCGAAGTCCTCGGGCAACGCACCAATGCGGCCTTCCAACTCCTCGATCTTGGTCAAGCGCTCTTTGGCCTTGGCAGCGTTTTCCTTGTTGGCGCGAATCACGCCGGAAACCTTCGGATGCGCGTCGATATCCTCGACGTCCAAAACAAAGCGGCCATCGGCCGCTTCTGTGTATAGGTCTTTGAGGTTTTCTGGAACCTCACCTGCTTCGGTATAGAAAGATTTCAAAGCCACGTCATGGCCTCCTATTGAGTAGCACCTTCGGTGCCGGGAAATATCGAGCCTGCGCCCGCAAGAGGGTCACCATCAACGTCGTCGGCGTCGATGTCTTTTTCCTCGTCTTCGTATGACTTGTCTTCGTGAATCACGCCGCCCTGCTGCAGCTTGTCGAACAGCGCCCGGTGCGACATAGCACCGCTCTGCCACGCGGCGACCAGTGCCTGGATGTCCTGCGCAGTGATGGCCCGGTCGAAAAACTCCAGGTTAGGAGTGACGATGACCTGCTCGGGATCTGCTCCGATCCACTTTGCGATATTGCGCAGCGATCGCTCCAGTCCTGCAGCAGTCGTCTGTGCAATGCTGGTCAGGGTAGCCGTCTGGCTGGCTGCGCGGAGTTTCAGCGCCTCACCACTCTCGACGGATTGTCCTGACTGGATAACCTGTGCACCAAACTGAGCGGCACGCGCCAAGGCTTCCTGAATCGCATTCGCCTGCTTTTCCAGCCCTGGTCCACTAAATTCGAGATACTTGGCATCGCCGCCCTGCGGCAGAATCCATAACACTGAAGAACCCAGCGTCTTTGGCGCAAGTCCTTGCTTAATTGCGTTTGCAGGGTCTTCAAACCCGATAGCAACAGGCGTCGGCTCGCTGGTCATGTGCAGCGAAAACGAGAAATCAGCATCCAGGCGATAAATCCGCACGGCGAGTTTTGCCAGTCCATACAGCGGCACATCATCAGGCTCTGGCGTCAGATCAAGCGAGCCGACAAATACGAAAGGCAAAAAGTCCAGAGCCTCACCTTTCGGCGTCCTAGCCTCGACATCATCGCCAACAGTCCAGCCAGCACCAGCTTGCTCCCACACTCTGGCACGGTAGTCCCCATCGTATGCGATGCACTCGCGCAACCGGGTTACATCCTTCCACTGCCCAGTATCACGATCTCGCACCGGCCCGGATTCATCAAGCACTACATAGTCTGGGATGCCACCAGTAGAGTCCCAGTTGATGATGGACTCGGCCACGTAGCCAGACAGGTAAGGCGCGCCGTCATCCGTCAGGCCAGGCAGCAACCCGTATCGGCCTGTTGTCATGACCTCCATACCCATGCGGCGATGCAGCGCATCGAGTGTCAGGCCGTCCAATGTGGCTCGCTCGCGCAAGTGCTCCATCGCCTCGGGCAGTTCTATCTTTGCGGGCTTGGCCAGCATGATGCCAACCGCGCCGCGAATCGTCGGGGCCACGACCTCCGGAAATTCTGCCCGCAATCTGTATAGGTCGTAGACCTTCGCCCTGGATGTAGGGTCTTCAATTGCCGCCGTGCCCGTTTTCATGGGCAGGTATTTCTCGCCCTTGTCCTTTACGTCATCCTCGCCTGAATTGGCGTCTCGCATCAATTCCCAGGACGGCGCGAAGCTTAGGTACTGCGGATGCTTGATCGTTGGGTCTTGCATGTGATTATCCGAAAGCGGTGGTGACAACTCCGGCCGACTTCAAGCCGATATTTGGCGCAAGCTCGGTCAATGCCCAAACTGCGGCATCAAGCCGGTCAGGCGACTTCTTGGCCGTTGCTGGCACATATTCCATAAGTTGGTTTTCGAGCAGATACAGAGCGCCTTTGTGCGCGACCCGGCCTTGCTCATAAAGTGCTGAGATAGGTTCAGCTCGGGCGAACTTACCCTTGCTGGCATGGACACGGACGATGCGGCCCTTAAATCCAGCATTACGGAGCGTGGACTCAGCCATATCGCCGCCCTGGTTCGTCTCGATGACGATAGCGTCGGCATTGTGCTGTTCGTATGCGCCAATGGCCTTCAACGCCCAGCTATTCGGACTGTACTTGCCGCTGTAGTCACCATCTACCGAATACTGACGGTTGTCGCCTGCCCCGTAGGAGCTGGCCACCACAATGCCGGTCTCGTCGCTTTCGTCGCTCGCAGTCGTGGCCGGGTCAACCGACACCACCGTGCGTACCAACTCATGCCGTATCTGCAGGGCATGGGCTGCTGTAATCAGTGCCTCAGTCCACAGCGCCCCTTCAGCGTTGAATCGCCGTGGGCGCTGCATGTACTGCGCCTCTGCGGTTCGCCGGTGAGAAAACAGCGCGGCCCGGTGCGATTCGTTGTGTTTGAAAGGCCAGAGCCAACCATCAGGCAGGCCGTGATCAATCGGGATGCCGTGTGTGTTCTCTTCCGGGTACGGCAAACTGTTGTCGATGATCACCGGCAGATTCAAATGGTGCCACTTCTCCCCGGACCCGCCACGCAGCAAATAGCC
>SMEN01000042.1_pt1 | contig 45180 bp, 65 predicted proteins | sample 2456271 | NCBI WGS metagenome assembly SMEN01 (sample SAMN10132593, study PRJNA489261) | soil metagenome | isolation source: day1 control-loamy sand soil ammended with raw manure from dairy cow... | place: USA | collected 2015-04-01 | reverse complement strand
GGTTAAAATGCATTGGTATGACACGGCCATTGGAGACTACACAACCACGACATTTGCAGGCGATCTAATCACGCCACGAATCACACTAGACGACAAGCGAGAAATGCAGCGTGGAATTAGTGACATTGTTTTATTTTATGTCAAGCCAGAGCGTAACGCCCAAGGTGTACAGACTGGAGGTGATTTATACATGAGGATGCAGCGAGACAGATACGGTATTGAGTACCACATGGCAGCGGAGCTTGTCGGCGGCATCGTCAAATGCGGCATGATGAATAACTGGCGAGTTGGCGTGCAGCTTGAGCAGTATCAACCAGCGGTGCTTGTATGAGCTTAATATCGAAGTGGAATCCGTCTCTAGCGATTGATGATGACCTTATGAGTTGGTCGCTTGGTAACTTGATTATTGATCTGTGCTCACGCGCAGGGCTTGATCCTGATATGTATGACGTGGGAAGCTTAGAGGGACGTGTTCGCGGACTTCTGAACTCGAACAACAACTCAACAATCAGCGTTATCAACGGGCTTGCTCAGAACCATTTGTTTGACGTATCGAACTATGATGGGAAAGTGCATTTTATTCCTCGTGGCGGTGAAGCCGTTCGAGTTATCAGCATGGACGATCTGATTGACACAGGCGAGTTCGACAAACGCACCCGAGCCGATTCAATCGAAGTTCCGCTGACCATGCACTTAGAGTACTTTGATATTGATGGCGGTCTGAATCCTGATATGCAAACCAGCGAGCGCAGCATCGACTCACGCGCACGCGGATCAACCAAGCTGCAAACTTCCGAGCTATTAACGTCCGATGAAGCCGCTCGCAGTGTTGCGATCACGCACAAACTGGCAATCGAAGAACAGCGCGGAACGTTCGAGTTCAGCTTGACGCGCAAGCATTTCGACTTGGTAAACGGTGACGTGATCGATATGGATGGCGAGCGCTTGCGCATCACTAAAAACGACATCGACACGAATAGCCAAAAATACAAAGCAAGCTTTGACCGCAAGTCAGCTTACACATCTACGATCAAGGGCGTGCCAGCTCAATCACCAACACCACCGCCGGACAAAGTTATCGGTGAGTCGATTGTAGAGCTGATTGATACGCACATACTCAGCGACTTAGACGACTTCTTAGGCTTCTATATCGTTGCAGAACGCACTACGCCAGCATGGGCGGGTGTTGCTGTTGAGATTAGTATTGATGGTGGGCAGTCGTATTTCGATGAGATAAGCATCGGCTCAGAGGGTGTTATCGGCTATCTAACAGCGCCAATCAACGAATACCCGCACTGGTATCAAGACAAGCTCAACACGATTCAATTCAAGCTAGAGGATACTAGGGATGAGTTAGAACAATACACACATCGTGACGTTCTAAATAGGCGCGGCTTGATTATCGTAGGCAATGAGTTAATGAACTACGAAGTGGCTGATGACGTAGACGGACAAGGTAATTGGACAGTTAAGAATCTACTACGTGGACGCAAAGGCACGACAAGCACTGCGCACGCAATTGGTGAGAGAATTATATTCTTAGAGGCTGGGCTGGTTGATTTTATTGAAACATCTTTGTTTGATGTGGGACGTACTTATACGCTTCGAATCACATCATACGGCACTAGCGAATCAATTACGCGAACATTTACATATCAGGGTAAAACGCAGATTGAGCGAGCGCCTGCGCGCTTAAGCGTGCGCAGATCGGGCGGCGATATGATTATCAGCTGGATCGGCGTGGGTAAGCTAGGCGGCGGTGGTCGCGTATCAATGGGCGCTCAATTTGACGGCTATCGTGTAACAATCGGCGCAACAGTGCATAATACAAACAATATGACTTTAACAGTGCCGTATCAGTCAGGATTGATTAAAGTACAGCAGATGAACAAATTAACCGGCGCCGGAATCGCAGCGGAGATTACAGTATGAGATTAAGTTTTGTAACAGAGAATACAGTCGATGTGGCAAGCGATGTTAATCAGTCGCTGCTAGAGGCTGACGGCCTGATCGTTAGCCGCGTCACCGGTATTGAGACTTCGCCACCCGCTGTGCTAATTGACGGTCTGCGCGTGGCGATTGCTAGCGGCGCTACCGGTGCGTTCGCTGGCAAAGATGGCAAGATCGCTGTTTATGTTGAGAGCGGTGCGTTCTGGCAGTTCTATTCGCCAGTTGTGTGCGTGTACGATAATGCTATTTACATTAGCAACGGTACGGACTGGGTGGCGGCATGATCCCAAAATATACAGGCGAATGGAACAGAGGCAGCATTTGGCGTGGCGACACGCTGCTAGGCTTCTCGATGCGCATTGCTGATAAAGTTACTGCCGAGCCGATTGTGCCAGTTGATATTTGCGCGCACATCGTGGATTCGTTCGGGCGTAAAGTCGTGGCGCTTGATAGCTCAATTGGAGTCGATGGTACGGTTACTTTTGATCGGGTTGACGGCAGCGTAACAGCGACTTGGCGGGCAGGTGCGTATGCGTTCGATATTGAGTATACGTTAGCCGATGGCCGCATTAGGATGTATCTTGTGAGCTCGTTTGAAGTGCTAGAGGATAAATCAAAATGCAGCTAAATATAGAAATTGAGGTTCAAGGCTGCGAGCAGGCGGATATTAACGTAACGAATCAGTGCGAGACGCTGACGCTTGAAATTATTGACGCGCCAACGGGCGGTGGCGTTCCAATTGATGATAATGCTGGTATTGGCGATACAGATGTAACGTGGTCTGCTGATAAGTCAAGCAGGGAGCTTGCGGATAAAGTCGATAAAGTTGCAGGTTTGGGTTTGTCAGAGTTGAGTTTTACGACTGCTGATAAAAACAGCTTAGATCAGTCTGAACAGGATCGGCACACTCATGCTAACAAGGCAGTTATTGATGACCTGTCAGACAATGCAGGCGCGCTTGAGTATCGTGGTTTGCCGGTATCTGATCAAGCCGCGCTGGATGCCAAAGTCGATAAAGTTGCAGGCTATTCGCTAGTTGCTGACGATGAAATTGCTAAACTGCTAACAGTCGAACAGGACGCGCAAAAGAACACGGTTAATAGCGTTGCAGGCAAACAAGGTGACGTTCTGCTTGATAAGACTAATGTTGGCTTGGGTGCGGTAGATAACACTGCTGACGCTGACAAGCCTATATCTACTGCTGTAGCTGATGCGCTTGCGGGGAAAGTAGATAAGGTAACCGGCAAAGTATTATCCACTCATGACCTCACCGACCCTCTGTATGACAAGCTGGTCGGTCTTGAAGGTACTCACTGGCGCGGCACGTTCGTATCGGTGGTTGCGCTTGAGGCGGGTGTAACTGATCCGGTGGCGGGTGACTACGCTGACGTTGACTTATCAGGCGAGGATGCACAGCGGTATATCTGGGACGCGAACGACAACAAGTGGGTTGTGCAGAGTGGTGCAGTTGCGCCCATCACAGCCGCACAGGTCAAGCAGCTGTACGAGTCGAACCCTGATACGAATGCATTTACGGATGGTGATGGGGTGAAGCTGTCTGGTATCGCGATCGAGGCCACTAAGAACCGCGATGATTCTGAGAATGCGGATATAGTTCACAAACATGATATAGTGACAATAACAAAAGCAGGCTTCATGTCAGCAGAGCAAGCCGAAATGCTTACTGAGCTCGAGCTGGCTAGCATCTCTATATCTGGGCCGCGCGCCGTCTATACTGACCGTGACTATGTGTACACAATAAATGGCCTTGACTCGTTCACCGATTACTTCATTCAAGTATCAGAAGGCACTGCGGTTCTAGACGGGGACAAAATTAACTTGCGCACACCATCGCTCGACACCGAGCTGATTTTGTCTCTGTACGCCGGCAGCCGCCGTCGCGATATCGTTATAGATGTCAGCTTGTCGCAATACATAGTCGAGCCGACTCCTACGCCTGCAAATTTTGGTGACCCGCTGGAGGGTGGGTTCTATTCAGGGATGGTTTGGAATCGAATCGCGCTATCAAGCGCTCCGCAGACACTTGGTACAGGGCGCGTGGTATTTCTTGTAGACCAGCTTGGAGCGCTAGTTTACGAAGGGCAAACGCTTGAAGTCCGCAGCATCGCCAATCCATTCAATCAGTTCAAGGGCACAGTTGCGGTGGCATCATCCGGAAGCATAGCGCTTGATGTTACCAGCGTTCAGGGATCAGGAACGTACAGCGACTGGGCTGTTATGTCTCGATTTCGTAATATCATCGCACCAAAAGCTCAGGGTGAGTCGGTGCTGATTGCGCTGAAATTCGAAAACACAGACATGCCTATAGCAACTCAAACATTAACGGAAGGCTGGGAGGCGACCAACGCAATGCTGGCCGCTGGCACAGCTGCCCAATACCCCGCGGCGCACTGGGCGCGAGCGCTGGTAATCAATGGGTATTCAGACTGGTATATCCCTGCACGTGATGAGCTTGAGCTAGCATGGAGAAACCTAAAACCGGTAACGACAGATAATTACATCGGAGCGCGTTACAACTCCCTGATCAGCTATAAGCAAAGCGGCGCTTATCCGGACGCTACTGCTGCACAAGGTGCCAACCTTAATAGTTCGCCACAATCGCCTGCTTATACGCTAACTGATCCGGCACAAACCTCCTCCGCCGCTTTCCGCGCAGGCGGCTCCGAAGAGTTTGCATGGAATAACTACTTTTGGACGTCAAGCGAGGCAAGCGCTGCGGTCGCGTGGCATCAGTACTGGGGCGCGCTGTATCCGGGCGGACAGGGCGACAGCCCTAAGTTGGCTCCGAGGCGTATTCGGGCTGTTCGTAGGAGTATCATCTAATGAATTATGTAAAGTTTACATACGTCAATCAGCTGTACATGCCAGATTTTGACGGGCTCCAGTTTGATTTTGCTCTTGAGTCTGAGTACCCGGCTGTTAGTCCTGTTTTTTACGGTACATGCAATTCTGCAATCGGCGACGGGTTGATAGCCGTTATCACTAAAGCAGAATATGATCAAGATAAAGCCAGCGAGATGGCGGCTCGCAAAACAAAGTACGACAAGCAATTAGTCGAGCAGATCGCAGATCGGCGCTGGAGAGAGGAAACATCGGGTTTTGTTTTTGATGGCGTTCACATAGAAACAGATCGCACTACTGTGGCGATGGTGACTGGCGCAGCGTTAGCCGCATCTCTAGACCCTGAATATTCAGTGCGCTGGAAGTCTGCAAATGGGTTCGTGACGCTAAATGCCAAGCAGATTCTGGCTATGGCGCAAGCAATCAGATCGCATGTGCAGGCATGCTTCGATCGCGAAGCCGATTTATTGGACGCACTAGATGCTGGCACTTACGAGACTGAAATGCTGGATACCGGCTGGCCAGAAGTTGATCATGAGGAGTTGGATTATGAAACAATCACGCGGAATCAGGAATAACAATCCTGGCAATATCGACTACAATAAAAACAATAACTGGCGCGGACAAATCGGCATTGAGACGAGCGCAATTAACCCGCGTTTTGCTAAGTTCGACACGCCAGAAAACGGCATTCGTGCACTTGCAAAGTTGCTGCTGAATTACCAGCGACTGCACAAACTCAACACGGTTCTAGAGATTATTAATCGCTGGGCCCCGCCTGTTGAGAACATTACCAGCGCATACGTTAAAGCTGTTGCAGCCGCGTGCGAAGTAAACGCTGACGAGGTTGTTTATCTGCGTGATCGCAAATTGCTAAAGCGCATGGTTGTTGCAATAATAAAGCATGAGAACGGGTATCAGCCGTATAGCGATGCTGTTGTGACTGACGGCGTTGAGCGTGGCCTATCATGAAAACCATGCTTATTTCATTCGCAGTCGGCGCTGTGATGGGTGCTGGCTTGGCGTATACGAATACAGCGGATCATTATGAAGAAAAGGCGCGCGCGTTGCGTGATGCCACTACGCAAGCCGAGCAAGTGCGTGCCGATGCTATTCACACATTATCGAGTAAATATTATGCGATCTATCAAGATGCTGTTAGCCGCGAGCCTACTACTGTGGTTGAGCGGGTGTTCGTCAAAGCAAACTGTCCAGTGCGATCCGCAAGTGATGCCGGAGTGGGCGATGAAAGAAATGCCACTCAAGTTGAACTTACGCCAGAAGCTTCGAGAAGCGTTAGCGAAGTAGAGGATTGGGCAGAGCGGATGTACGGGGAGTGCGCGGCTCAATTAAAGTTTCATCAAGAGAGTCGAAAGTGATTTTAGTTTTCAGCACAATAAAAAAAGCCCCAATGGACTAACAAAGGGGCTTAAAGCAACTTTAGAAACGTCAGTATAACCACCACTGTGATAATATACCAACCTTATTTATAGCAGCGGCGTTAATCCAATGGATCGTGAACTTTCCGCATCGGTTCTACTCATAACTATAGCAGCGAACATGCAACCCGATGCGCTGATCGGCGCGATCTTCGGCGCGGCGTTCTTTATGATGTTGCCGTTCATTCAAGGTATCGTAAAGCGCGCCGCGATGTCATTTTTTAGTGTTGGCGCGGGTTACTATATTGGTATTGCAGCAGGTGTTCCACATATCGGATGGGCGGCTCTTGCTGGCGCGGCTCTGAGTGTGATCATCTTGACCAGTGCAGCTAACTATTTTTCCACTTCAAACTTTGCTGATATAATTGGCAAACTGCTAGACATTGTGAGGACGTTTAAATGATTCTCTCTACACTCCAACTCATCGCACTATTCGCCACAGCCGCACGCCTCGCCACGTTCTGCCCGAATGGTCACAAGTACCGATTCTTTGTATCGTTATTGGCCACAGTTTGGCTTGGTTCGTGTGCTGCACTGGGTGTTGAAATGCTACTCGCTTGGCCGAGTGCGGTCAGTCAGACTAACGCGCTAACCGCCATTTGCGCGGGGGCGAGTATGGCGGCGGCGTTTTGGTGCGGTGGTAATGTTGCGGAATTATTGCGGAAGGTTAGGTTGTTATAAAGCAATCCCCGTATTTCTGTACACTTCACGCCCTATCAGCGCGGCAATCCTGCCCGTCTCGGCTTGTGCGTGCGGATCGTTTCGCAAGTGGTACATGCGCCCGTAACTGGCCAGACTCGCAGTCCAGTAGTATTCCGTATAGCACGCCATTGGCAGCAGTCCACGCGCTTGCTCTTTAGCGATACCGCACGCAACGTCAGGATCAAGTAGACCTTTTGCAATCAGGTTTGCCCATCCGTAGATTGAGTGACGCATTTTAACGCGGCCCTTACTGTGCGACTTGACCATTCCCGCGGTGTCCGTCTCGCTCATGTACGAGAATTTAACATCGTGCGTCCGCATATCGAACGTCTCGCGCTGGTGCGTGAACGGCGTGAAGTGGTTCTCGCGGTGCAGGTACGCAAGCAGGCGCGTGTCACTGTCGTCAAACACGGTGTGCACCTTACCCATGCTGGCGCGCGCTGCGTTGACTGCAGTTAGGTCAGTGGCTTGGCGGCTGATAAAAGTGGCTCTCATAACTCAAACTCCCCTTGATGGTCGCCTAACAGCGCGTCCAGATCCTCGAACCCGCCAATCAATACACCGTTCGGCGCGATAATAACGGGAATGGTCGTGTGACCCAAGGCTTTAAACACGCGCAGTGCGGTGTGTCGGCCTGTTAGATCAATCGCTTCGTACTGCAGACCACGCTTGTCGAGTAGCGCTTTGGCTTTCTCGCAGAACGGGCAGGGTGGTGTGCTTCGCATGATTATTTTGTATGTCATCGGTTATTCCTTATCATTAAAAAACCAGTGTTGATGTTTGTGCCGCTTTCTCTAAAACTACCCATCGGTAAATCTTCCCAACGTCCCGTCAACAACTTGTGCTCATACCAGGCGCTTGCAGGCAGGATCGTGATTAGCACACCGTCAGGCTTGAGAAACTTCATAGCGTGCTTAACGTGCTTAACGTAATGGGTGCCCGAAAATGGTGGATTCATCACAACTCGGTCGTACACAGGTTGTGGTTCAACTTGCAGAAAGTTAGCGCAATGAACTGCATAACCTTTATTGCGCGCCTGCTGCACCCGTCCAGCATCATACTCAATGCCGTATAGCTTCCGGTTGCCGTTGTTCATTGCATCCAGTAACGCACCGTCACCGCAGCTTGGTTCAAGGATCCGTGCGTTTGCTGGTAAGTGTACCCGCGCTAAAATGTGGTCAATTGCGGCGCGTGGCGTTGGGTAGAATTGCAGGTTCTTAGATACCTCAGTGCTCGCTTGTTTGACTTCCGGTCGTTCGCTTGAGTCGTCTGGTAGCACCGTGCCGTAGTATTCGTGCAGTGCATCATTGACCACTTTTAGCGCTTGCGGTGAGAAGTGCACGTGCGCGTTGCCGTTTGCAAATGTTTTACCCTTGAGTCCAATGCGCGGTAACTCAAAGTCAGATCCGTTCATCGACGCGTCCCATAAGATACGCTTTTCATCATCCTTAATTAACGCCTCGCCGGTTACCTGCATCATTGCGTTAACCATATCCGTTACAGCGTTCACACCATAACTGTGCACACCGGTGAAGCGACTCAATATCACGCGCTTGGGTAATCCTTTTACACCAACGCCAAAGTTACTGTGTGACTTGTAAAACTTGTCCAGCTTGCAGAATACCTCCGCCAAACCTTTCAATATAAAGTAGCGCGGGTTCTCCCAGTATTGACCAAACGTGGCGGTTAGATTCTCAAGTGTCAGCGGTGCGGGTGACTCCAACGACTGTGCGAATTTATTCTTATCACTCGCACTGAACACAGTGTCAAGATTGAGCCGCGTGTATATCGCTTGCCATGCGCTCGATAATAACAGCCGTTGCCCCGTCGCTTCGTTGAGCCAGTTGCCGCTCACGAACTGGCCGGATATTGCACCGCCCGTTATTTTAGTTGCCGCGTTGATATCGTGCTCAGCTTGCGTAAAGTCGAGCATGGCTTGCTGCAGTGACGCGGACTTAGCCGCGTACTCTTGTACAATGTCACGCACCGTGTGTGGGTACGCTAACTGTTTATCATTCATGGGTACGTCCAGCGGTAACGTCCGGTTATTAACGTGCCGTTCTCGGTCACATACTCAAGCTCATGCTCGCGGTTGCTAACGTGACGCGTGCGTTGCACTTCAAGTAATACCCCGCTTGACGGTATGAGAATGAGTAACGGCGTGTCGGTTGGTGGTAGTAACGACTCGTGGTTTAGGTGTAAAGTCATGCGTCACCTGTCGAGCCGAACCCACCAGTGCCGCGATCCGTGTCGCTTAGTTCGTCAACAAGTGCAAAACTAACCTGTTGGATCGGTAGGATCATTGCCTGGGCGATACGGTCGCCTTGATTAAAGCGCGGTGGTTTAATACCATCGGCAGCTAATTTCACTCTAACTTCACCGCGATAGTCCGAGTCGATGACACCAACGCAGTTACTTAGACGAATGTCATCTTTGAACCCGTGACCGCTGCGGCTAAAAACCAACATCACGTGGTCTTTAGGTATCTCAAATGATAGCCCAGTGGGGTAGATGGCGGTTTGGTAGGGATTTACAGTACCCTCCATTGCGTATAAATCAAAACACGCGGCACCAGCAGTACCGTAGGTCGGCAATGTCGCGTCGGGGTGCAGCTTCTTTACGTTGATTAACATTTTGATACTCCAAGTTCGTAAGCTGTGGCAATAAGCGCCATTTTACCCATACCCAGCGAGCGTGCCAGTTTGGCAACCGACGCACAGGACGGGTATTCCTCGCGAATGCGCGCTTCGATGTGGGTGCGACGTTCCACTATTGCAGGGTTAAATTTAGTGCCGATGCGCAGCGGTTCAACGTGTGCGGGTGGACACTGCGTTACCGTGCCGCCGGACGCAAGATACGCTCGGCGGGCTTCGTCAAGTTCGGACGGCGTCATGTGCGCACCAGTGCGATGCATGAACGCGCGTTCCCGAGGTTGTCAACTGATGAACCACCTTCAATATAAGCGCCTTCGCTGCAGATCGTCATTCTCATCACGCCGTATTTACTGAGCGCAGTGAACGCGCGGGACATATCGGTTAGATATCTACCGTTCATTCCGTTTAATTTAACGGGTTCGGCATTGGCGAATTTAAGAAACTGCATTTCAACGTTCGGGTACCGGTCGCACTCAATCACATCGAATGCCAAACCACCCAACGTGCTGTTGGTTACGTCAAGTTCGATTGTTGACGTGGCGGCATTGCATTTAATGAACGCTAGTATCTGCGGCAGTTTCTTAGCGCAGATAATCAACTCGAAGTCACTGCCCGCATCCGCAGTTACGGCACATTGTACAATTCTGTGACCGTCGGTTGCGGTGACGGCAAGGGCTTCACCTTCACGCTTTAAATGAATGCCGTTTAGATAGTTACGAACATCGTTTTTAGGCATTGCGTGTTTCACGGTTTGTAACGCCATGTACAGCGCGTATTGATTAACTGTTAGCATTTTGTCGCACTCCACGTACCCGCAAGGGCTTCTTTAGTTGTATACATTTTGCCGACACGGATCGCCTCGGCTTCGCTGATTTCCTGAATGTGGAACTGGTAAAGGATCTTACCGTCCGCGTCACGCGATTCCACTTTGTACATTTGTTTTATCATACTAATAATCTAAACCCTGAAACTTATGAACGTTCTTGTTGACACCATCGGTGGTTACCTTGAGCAATTTTATATTACGACCTGTTTTAAACAAATCGTATGCATAAAACAACCATGCGATGACAACAACGGGTTCAACTTTGCGTAAAGATATTGAGTTTTTAACCAGTACGTCACGCAGTAGTAAAATCGGCGAGTTTTTAGATAAGCCAACCCCTGTGAGTAATCCCTCAAAGAATAAGTTCGACATTGCTGGATCATCACGCATTGTAGAATATCTAAAATAACCTGCTGTTTTGTTACCTATTGAGCGGAGTATGAATGCGTTACCCGCAACGAAGGATGCGCTCTCTATTACCAGATGGTCTTCAGAACCGCGTTTTTCAATCTCGGTTGTTGTTGGTTTTTTTTTCCGAACCAACGCCCACACTTGATGTTTTCGTGCGCTCCCAAATCAACACAGATGCTGCAATTGAAGCGACCAGTTTATAGTTAGGTATTTTCTTAATTGCCAGAACGTCAGCCGCTGTACGCGCACTCCCGTTAATATCTATCGTGCCAAACACATCATCTGGTAATCCCGTTACAACCAGTGACTCGACAGCCCTATCACTCTCTACAATGGCGGATAATCGAGTCTGACCGTCCAACAACACACCTGTTGTTGAGAATCTGATCGCATCACCGTTCAGTTTCCACTCGCCGTTTTCAATCGCACGCTTGATTGTCGTCACGCGACCCTTCGATAGCGGTCTATTTCGCGTATTCATTTTCAACATATCCGCAGCCATTTTAGGCGTGATCATAACTATATCAATTTTCATTTCGTAAACCCCTTTCTAGTGAATTTGCATTATTGCGCAAGTTTTGCGTATTGTCAAACATTAAAAACCCGCACGATTTGAGCGTAACCGGAATTCCGATATCGGGAATCCGGCCATGGGCTTGGCGGGCGTTTTGTTACTTAGCCAATCCCTCCAACGCCATGCGTAACGTTTTGCTCACCGCGTGTGTGCGCTTGTCGCTACCCAAGTAGCTCACCGTGCGTAACGAGACGCCAAGCTCCTGCGCGATCTTATCCTGCGTTAAGCCGGTGCGCTTGATCAGTTCGCGCATTTCTCTCCAATCTGTATTATGTTCCATTGAACACCCCTAAAGTTATTAATCGTTCGTAAGCCATTATCGCGTACTTCTCGTAGTCCAGGTCATTGGGTAACGTGTCGGGTAGTGTCATGCACGGTCTGCATCCAGTGCTGCCACCCACGAGGTTATTACTCTTAACGCCTCGTATGCCGCGTGTGCTACCGCGTGCGTAGTAGAACCGCACGTTAAGCCCCAACTCCTCACCCGTGTCCTCAAAGTACCCACCACCCGCGCACCGTGCCACCTTAACGAACCGTCGTATGTCGTCACATTGCATGATGGTGGTCATCAGTGGGGTATTATCACGCAGTAGCGCAATAATTGCATCATTTATTATATCGCAGTCGGGTGTGATGCCACTCGGGCTCGACGCTGGTGCTACGCCGCTGGGGCTGAACGCACCTTTCGCCTTGTGCGAGCGGTCAGGGTGGAACGCAATGTAACTATTCACATCGCGGGCATATAGTGCAGCGAACGGCTCGCACTCAAGCTTAAGTCCCGTCTGCGCCTGCCAGTCGAGCAATATCTGTTCGCGCTTGCCCTGCATCCCATGCGGTGTGTTCGTGACGATACCATCCGTGTTCGCACTGATGACGGGAATACCGGCAAGCTCCATGCTCTCAATCAGCATCATAAGCGCCAGTTGCCCCGTGACGGTGGTGCGAATCATTAAGTCAGGCGCGCACAGTATGCTGTACTTAGAGCCGAGCTTACCGAACGCGCCGTTGAGTGTAATTTTTAGCGAGTTGCTATCCTGTTTGCGACCCTCGGCCTTGGCTTTTAGTCGGTCACGTAGAATGCCGCCGTAAATTTCTGTAAACCGCGGACCAATCGCACGCGGGTGCATGTTCATCAAAATGATCAGGTTCGGGTAGTACGACTCAACGTCATGGATCTTGATTTCATTCACGCCCGCAACGGATAGGCGCGTCATTGATTTCTCTTGACTGTGCAGGCCGCCAATACCGAATTTGTACGTTGTGTTACCGATGGTTGGTAACAATTCTTTGAACGCCGGAGGCATGATCACCGCGGCTTTAATTGTTTCACCTGCATCATTAGTGAAGATTTCCGCACCAGGTAAGTCTGGATCGTTTTCAATAAACTCACTTGTGGTCATCACGCGCAGTACGTCACGCATTTGCTCGGTTTGGAACGCAATGAACGCGGGTGGTTCGTAATAGAAGCGGCGACCTGATTGCACGGGTGACTTTTTGGGACGATAGCCAAGGTGTGAACAGATCACCTCCTCCGCGATCTGTGCGTCACTTTTAGACATTACATCGACACCAATTTGCTCACTGATCACGCGGCGTAGTGCCAGTGGGTTTTTAATCGTTTCCTTGAGCAGCCGCGTTTCGGTTAAATCGTTGTCGTTGTACTTGTCAATAACGCGCATTTGTTCGGGCGTTAGTATCGCGTCATGCGCAACGGGTAGATCCTGCATTGTCTTGGAGTGCATCCGGCCCATGTAGACCTTTAGACCAATGCGCACACCTGGTGCAACTTCCATAATATCCACATGTTGCAGACCGACCAGTTCCTGTACACCGAACTGTCGGTAAAATTGCCAGTGTCTCAAGTTCTGTTGAATAATGCCGTCACTGCAGTCTTTAAGTTGCGAACAGTTGAAACCCATTAACGCGGCGGCAATCATCGGCACGTCATAGCCAATGCCGTTGAACGTAACCAACTCAAACTCGTACATTGTGGCGCGCAGCGCGTCGAGGTTGATTGGTGGTGATCCGTCCGACATTTCAAATTTGCGAAACGTGCCGTCCGGTAGGTAAAACTTAACTAGAAAGTAGTTGCGGTAGCACTCCACGTCACATTCAGCTTGTAATTTCATACATACCCCATTAAAGAGTAGGGCGACCGAAGCCGCCCCGTTGTGTTACGCGTGTGCGATTGTGCCGTTTTGTAACAGTTGCGCCTCGGTGTAACCCGCAGCGTACCACTGTTCAATCGTAAAGCCTTGCGCTTGCCCCGCTGGGGTTAACACAAATTGCGGTGCAACCACCTGCTGCACGAACGTTGGGTGCGGCACGGCAGGCGGTGGTGTCGGTAGTGCCATTGCAGGTGCTTGCACTGGCGGTGGAGTTGCGACCATGTGCGGTGCGGCTGGTGGCGTTGGTGCAGCTTGCATTGCCGCCGGTGCTGGCGGTGCAACTGGTGTGGTTGACATACCCGCTGGCACATACGCACCTTGGGGAATTGCAGCACCTGCCGCACCGAACAGCTCGTCAGGGTTCGCACCGCCGAGGATGCGCTCGCCGTGACCAACCATTTGCACACCTTGGCTGTTAATGTACAAACCGCGTGTGTTAGTGCCGGTCGCGCCGTTGGTTTTGACTTCAATAGCGGCCACTGCGTAGCAACCACGGTAGATGCGCTCAGGGTCAGTAATTTCTACGTTGCCGGCCATGCCGTCATAGCTGCGCAACGGGTAGTTGCTCTGTAAGCGGATAATCCAGTGACCAGCCATACCCTCACGCTCAGCGAACGCCTTGCCATTGTGGTCAAAGCCGTCACCGTCAAAGTATTTGATCGAGAACTTCTTGTCGCGGCACTCACCGGTTGCAGGGTCGAACAGGTTTGGCCACGCTGCGCGCGCCTCGGCGTCGATCTTGGCGATCAGTTGCTGTGCAGCAGGATCTTGTTTGCTGATCGCTAAACCCATGTAGTAACTCAGTTTAGGCGTACCGTCTTGGTTGAACACAAGTGCGCCGTGGTCGTCTTTTACTTGGTTGCCTACGAGTGGGTTACCCTGAACGATGCGGCCAACTGGTGTGATTGTTGAGAAAGGCATAATGTATTACTCCGAGTGTGTATTAAATAATTTTGCGCCGTCATCGGCATTTTTCTTGCTTACTTTTAACGCGCCTTGCGTTTGCTCAGTGAACGATTCGATCACATAGGCGGGTAACAATTTCTTGCATTGTGTCGGTGTTTTGAGTTTCGTTGCGGTGATTTCCGCGCCGTACAGTTCACCCAGTGCAATTACCTCTTGTTCGCTTATCCATTTGACGCTACCGCGCCCGCGTTTTAACTCCCAATGTGGCAATAGCGTACCGTTGTGTAAACTATGCTCGACCAACTGTTCGAGCGCATCGCGGCGGTTCTTAATGTGCGTTTGTGCGTTATCAATTAAGAACAATTCGAGCGCTGCTTGATCTGGTGTCAGTTCCAGTTCAATTGCACGACCGCCAAAGTCTAACGCTTGGCTGGTTGCGGTTCGCAGTGCTGCGCAGTTGATCGCGCCTGCACATTTATAGCAGTGTTCACCCACAGTGTAGGTTTTTAAACCCATACCGTCAGGGTTCGACTCAAGCAGGCGAATGTTACCCGCCGCCTCGCTCAGTGTCTTTGCGTATGTTTCACGCAGTGTCTTGAGCGGTAAGCTCCACTGGCGGTGACCACCTGCACGCGGCTGCACAACATGGAGCGTTACGGTCATTGTGTCGAGCTGTTCTTGCGTAAAGCTCTTAACGTGACGACCCAAATAGGCCATTGCGTAACACATGAGCTGCCAATTCTCGAACGCTTCAATGTAGCGGTGTCCGAACTTGTAGTCAGCAACGTGCAATACGTTGTGCAGCGGGTCGTAACCCTCCGCGTCGGTACGTGCCGGTACGTCGTTGCCGAGCCATTCTACTGTTTCGTAGACCACCTCTTGAGCGAACTCACAACCCCAACCGAGCAGCACGTCACGCCACATTACACCACCGTCCAGCATTTCGTCGGTTACGTCAGCGCGGCGCGTACTCCCCGTGCGAGCAATGTCCTCAGCGACACCGTGCGCTAAGATACCTTCGAGTCGCGCCGTGTCGTCTTGCGGCTCAATACGGGGCGTGCGCGCAGCAAGTGCGGTATGACCCGCGCACTTTACCCAAATATGGGCGTTGCTTGGGTAGATTCTCATTTTAAACGTACCTGCAGTGACTCGAACGCCCACTTGATCCACTCTTCACCCATGTGTTCAAGTTCGCCGAGGTTGTTCAGATTACCCGCTTTGATCACTTCGGTAATATCAATCGACGTGAGTTTCTGCGTGGCCAGTTGCGTTGCAACCCACTTCATTAGGTCAACGTGTGTGGTTGGAATGGTCACACCTTCGGGCGCTACTCCCACAAGTGGTGTTTCCTCGGTCTTAATCTGCGGTAATTCTAGATCAGGTTGCACTGGCAGTGTTGGAATTGGCAGTTCGTCCGTGCCAACCTTACCGCTTGCCAACAGTTGCAGCTCGCGGGTGATACGGTCGTACTCTTCGGCATCGACACCGCGTTTCTTTTTCCAGCGTCCTGCTTGGGTTTGCGGCTCGGCTGCGTCACTGTGAATGCGTGCGTCCCACGGTACGCCATCAACGTCAATTTCAAGCGTCGCTTTCATGGCTGGTGGTAACTGCTCGGCAATTTGCTCAGCGTCCACAATAATAGCCGGTTCGTCAGTCAGCACTTGCGACTCGACCAGTTCGGTGACGTTGAATGTTGGTGTGGACTTGCTCACTTGTTCACCGTACACGCCGGATAAGCGCTTGAGCACCGTATCGAAGTGATCCACTTCTGGATTAAAGCTAATGGTTATTTGCATCTGTGTTTCCTCGGTTGCGTTGTTTGTGGGATGCATAGTGCGCAAGTTTTGCGCGCAAGTCAAACATTATTTTACATTTGATTAGTGTGCAAGTATTGCGTATAGTTGCGGGACGTTATTGGAGAGGGGTTCGTTATGAGTAGAAAACGTGTCTGGTGGTTAGTTATGCGTGGTGTGAATCGCTCGCATTTATGGGACGGCGAAGTGTTTGATAGATTGCGTGATGCTCAGAACCGCTTCGCTGAGATTGATACGGGTTACGTGCAGTTAATACGCCAAGAGTCGGTTAGTGAGTGGGTCGGTGCGTCACATAATAAAATTGTTTGGGAGAAAGATAATGGGTAGGTTAAATGTGTTCAGAGTTGAGCGTTGCATCCAATGTGGTCATGAGAACCAATGGATTGTGCGCAGCTGGAACGTTAATAATTGTTTAACCGATGCTGATATTTCGCACATTGCAGCAAATTCTATTGGTGGGCATCGCATGGACGATTGCGACGAATGTGGGCGATTAACGCGCCACCGAGTTGTCTCATTTAATAGGCTGCCGCTATGACTCAAAGTAAACGCCACTCTTTACTGGAAGCGTTCATAAACGTGGCGATTGGTTACGGTGTGGCCGTTGCGTCACAGATTGTTATTTTCCCGCTATTCGGGGTTAACATTTCAATCGCTGAGAACATGGCTATTGGTGGGTTTTTCACAGTGGTTAGTATTGTGCGCAGTTATGCGTTGCGTCGATTATTTAATTGGTGGGGTTCGTTATGAGTAAGAAACGGCAGTTTGTGGGTACATTTAAACTTGCGGGTGTGCGTTGGGAAGTTTCGCGTTATTGGCGTGGCGGTGAATGGAGAATGTGCTATGCGCCACGGTACGGCTGTGATCCTATTTTCAGCAAAACGCCACTCGCTGTTGCTGAATTAAAAGAAATTGTAGCGTTGCGAGAAGCGCGTTTTAGGGAACGCATGGAGAAGCACCGTGACCAAGTTTAACAATCGCGCCTATCAAGACAATTTAATTAACGACTCGCTGCAGGCATGGGCTGACGGCAATAAGGTGATCATGGCGGTGCTTCCAACAGGCGGGGGTAAATGTTTAGGGCGTGGCACACCTGTTTTAATGTACGACGGTCGCATTTTACCGGTCGAGCAGGTTGTTGTCGGTGATCTACTTATGGGGCCGGACAGCACGCCGCGAGTCGTACAAAGCCTGGCGACTGGCAGTGAGCAGTTATATAAAGTGACGCCCGTTAAAGGTGATCCGTATGTGGTCAACGAAAGTCACATTCTCAGTCTCAAGCGCACGTCAACTTTTGCCGGTGATCCGAGGCGTGGCGAGGTTGTAAACGTTGGCGTTCTCGATTATGTAAACGCGGCTGCCAATTTTCGTAACATTCATAAAGGTTGGCGAACGGGTGTTGATTTTGCAAAAGGTGACGATTTGCCAATGTCACCATATATTCTCGGCGCTTGGCTCGGTGACGGTACTGAGAAAAGATCAGTGTGTTTGACCAATACCGACGATGAGGTGATTGGCGAATGGTCAAAATGGGGCGAGTCACTAGGTTGTTCGTTGCAGGTTAGGACGCAAAAGACCACGACATGCAATATGTACTTTTTAACTGGCAATGGTTCAAAAGGTGGTAACCCTGCGTTGAACCTGTTGCGTGAGGTGGGTGTGTACGGCAATCGCCACATACCGCATTCTTACCTAACGGCAAGTCGCGCGGATCGCCTGCAATTATTGGCGGGCATTGTCGATACTGACGGCCACCTTGGTCACTGCGGTTACGATTTGATTTTTAAATCAGAACGACTTGCGCGTGATGTTGCGTACTTGGCGCGCTCGCTCGGTTTCGCTTGTTACGTTCGCGCGGCTAGAAAAGTCTGCACAAATACAGGTGCGAGCGGCATCTATCACAGGTTGAGTATTTCTGGCGACGTTTGCGAGATTCCCTGTAAAGTGCCGCGCCGCAAAGCCGCTGTTCGCAAGCAAGTTAAAAACCACCTCGTTACAGGTTTACGTGTTGAGCCGATTGGCGTCGGTGAGTATTTCGGTTTTGAGATTGATGGTGATAGATTGTTCATGTTGGGTGACTTTACCGTCACGCATAACACCGTTTGCATGTCAAGCATCATCAAACAGCACAAGGGTTACGGCGTTGCGATGGTGCACCGTGGCGAGCTGGTGTCGCAGATCAGCGTAACATTGGCGCGTGCGGGCGTTGTGCATAGCATTGCTGGCAGTCGCGCTACGATTACAGCCGTCACCGCCGAGCATTACGCTAAGTTCGGGCGCTCATACGTTAACCAACAGTCCGCTGATTGGATTGTGGCCAGTGTGGATACTGTGGTGAGCGGTAAGGGTGTGTGGGTTGATCGGTTCAAGCGCTCCACACTGGGTATTATTGACGAGGGGCATCACTGCCTAAAGGATAATAAGTGGGGGCGTTGCTTCTCAATGCTCGCGCCGGATAGTAAAGGTTGGTTGCCCACAGCCACGCCTCGGCGCTCGGACGGCAAGGGACTTGGTTCACACAGTGATGGGATCGCGGACGTGCTGGTCGAGGGGCCGGATATGCGCGCGCTGATTGATCAGGGTTATTTGACTGATTATACGGTGCGGGTGATCGACACTAATGACCTGGACTTGAGCAACGTTAAAACCACCGCGTCCGGTGAGTTAAGTAAAGTGGGCGTGGCCGAGGCTGTCGCAAAGTCTCGGGTGATCGTGGGTAACGTGGTTGAGAAGTACCTACAGTTCGCAAAAGGTAAGCTGGGCGTTACGTTCGCTGCGACAATTGAGGAGGGTGAACGTCTCACAGCTGAGTTTAACGCACAAGGCGTACCGGCGGTTATGTTGACGGGCGACACGCCGACCGCGGAACGTGCGCGCGAGATTGCATCATTTAGTCGTCGCGAGAAACTAATGCTCGTTAACGTGGATCTGTTCGGCGAGGGCTTCGACCTGCCCGCCATTGAGATTGTGATCATGGCGCGCCCCACGGCCAGTTTTATTCTCTATGTGCAACAATTCGGGAGGGCGCTACGCCTACTTATCGATCCTGAGTTAATGCGCCAATGGGATACGTTTACGGTCGAGGAGCGGCTGGCGCACATTGCAGCGTGTGATAAGCCGCGGGCGATTATTCACGATCACGTGGGTAATTTTATCCGTCACGGTGGGCCACCAGATATGCCACAACAATGGACGCTCGATCCGGTCAAGAAGGGTACAAGCGCACCGAGCGATGCCGTGCCAATGACGGCGTGTACCGGCTGTTACATGCCGTTTGAGAAGTTCTTTAAAGTCTGCCCGTTTTGCGCCGTACCTGTACCACCGCCCAATCCGTCACAACGCACCCAACCTGAAACTGTGGACGGTGATATATTCGAGGTGTGCGCCGATGAGCTTGCTAAACTACGTGCGGGCGTGGTGGATGTGTACGCATTGGCGCGCATACCGCACAACCTGCAAAATACGCCTGCTGCGGCTCGACTCACGCGCCTGAACGCTGAGAAGATCACCAATCACCGCGAACTAATGGACACGATTAGTCTATGGGCAGGGCAATATATCGGTGAGGATAACAGCGTGATTGCGCGCAGGTTTTACCACACGTTCGGCGTTGACGTACTGACCGCTGCGGGCATGAATGCGCGTGATGCAGAAACTTTGAGAGTTAAAATAATGGAGCGTATGGTATGAATGTATTGAGCCTGTTTGACGGCATTAGTTGCGCCCAGGTCGCGTTAAAGCGTAATGGTGTAAAAGTCGATAATTATTACGCTTCCGAACTTGATAAGTTTGCGATTCAAATAACGCAAGACAAGCACCCTGAAACTATTCAGCTGGGTGACGTTACTAAATGGGGTGCTTGGGATATTGATTGGTCAAGCATTGACCTTGTGTCGGCAGGTTTCCCGTGCCAATCGTGGTCACTTGCTGGTAAACAGTTGGGCGATAAAGACGAGCGGGGAATGCTGTTCTGGGTAACGCTTGATATTATTTCTTTTGTTCTACAGTGCAACCCCAAGGCCAAGTTCATGCTCGAGAACGTAAAAATGAAAAAGGAGTTCGAGGATTACATAACACTTCACACTGAAAATGCGTTGGGTGTTGTCCATAAAACTTTAATCAATAGTGCATTGGTTAGTGTGCAAAACCGCAACCGTTTTTACTGGACCAATTTTGAGGTTAGTCAACCTGTCGATAAGGGATTGGTGCTTGCTGATATTTTAGAATCAGGTGTTGTTGATCGCGACAAGTCACATTGCGTTGACGCTAATTACCACAAGGGGGGGGAATCTTAAAAGTTATTTTGAGAAGAATCGCAGTCAGTTGGTTTTCTCACTAAAAGACAACAGTCGAGTGAAAGTTATTACTGAAAACGACCGTGGCTTTAGACCACACCGTGGTGATGCTAAGTCAACAGGAATATCTGAGCTGGGTAGAATATTAAAACAAAATGCGTGCAAAACAGACTCGGTGACAACAAGTCATATGCCTAAGATTGCAATGAATAATGATATTGAGAATTTGTTATACAGAAAACTAACCCCACTGGAGTGTGAGCGACTACAAACAGTGCCGGACAATTACACATTGGTGACCGACCAGCACGGTAAACAGTGTGTCAGCAATACCCAGCGATACAAGGCGCTTGGTAACGGTTTTACTGTTGATGTTATTGCGCATATTTTTAAGGCGGCTAAATTATGACATTCTCACTACGAAGCTGGGCAGCAAAATGGAACGTGCCGCTCGCTGCTGTGCAGGAAATGGAAGCCGCGTTTGGTACGGATCACCCGCCACGGATCGACCCGTCCGATCATGCGCCTGGTAGTGAGGCGCGGCAGCAGTCACTGATCACATTGGAGGCGGCGCGGTTGGGCATTCCATTGTTACGTAACAATGTGGGCGCACTGATGGATAAGAACGGGCGACCCGTGCGCTACGGCTTGGCCAACGAGACAAAAGAGCGTAACAAACTGTTAAAGAGTGCTGACTTGATCGGCATACGCCCAAGGCTGATCGTTGCCGACGATGTGGGCACCACCATCGGGCAGTTCTTGAGTCTCGAATGTAAGGCTGAGGATTGGCGGTTCACAGGTAACGCACATGAGCTGGCGCAACAACGCTGGGTGCAATTTGTCACACGGTTCGGTGGTGAGGCGCGGTTCATTACGGGACCTGAGCAATTATAGTTGACGAGTGCGCAAAAGTTGCGTATATTTAACCCATCGAAACGCAGGAAATACAAATGACTACTTTAACTCAGAACGCAAGAACGGCAGCAGGCATGATCGTAAACATGATGACTCTTGAAGACATCGTGGCGGCTAAAGAAGCGTTTCTTGCTGACCAGTCTTTGCCGACAACCTTCAACGATGGTGTCGACGAGTTAACTCTAACAGCAAGCGAGTTTGTTGACGCTTTAGATTTTGCAATCAAACGTTTTACGAAGTAAACGGCAAGGCTTACACCAAAAATCAAATGATCGAAGTTGCAAAACACTAATTAAAAGGGGTTCAAAATGTATCATACAATTAACGATGCTCACACTGCACTGGTCGACTCTGGTGTTTTTGAAATGTTCAACTTCGATGTGATTATCATCGATAACGTGGTTGGTTACATGTGGATCAACGACAAAACACCTCTAGAAGCGGCTGTTCACTTTGGCGTACTGGGTGATGATTCATCCCTTGTACCAACTCGCAAGGACGATAATTGGAACGACGGCACGACAACAATCTGGTTTGAGGACGTATCAACCAATGATGGTGAGATTTTGGGCGTTGTGTTCGAGGGTTGCAACGTTCCAGTGCTGGTTGATGTGAACGGTGAGCCGGTTGATAATCCGGCAATCCTCGGTTCGATTCTTGAAGCGGCACGTGCCGCAGTGGTGAATTTATGAACCATTTAGCAATTGACCTTGAGACGTTGAGTCTCGAACCGAACGCACATATTTTAAGTATTGGTGCGGTGTTCTTTGATCCAGCAACGGGCGCTATGGGTGATCAGTTTTATGTTGAGATTGATCCACAGCACGACCAACCAGGTGCGCACGTTAGCGCATCGACAGCCGCGTGGTGGGCAACCCAACCTGTGGGCGTGTTCCCATGTCGCGGCGAGGTTATGATTGGTGATGCGCTGCGGGCGTTTATTGAGTGGATTGGCCCAATTGAGCACCTACGCGTTTACCAACAGGGTGATCGTGACGCTATGTGGTTAGTCAATGCGTCACGTGAGCAACGTTTGGTTATGCCGTGGTCGTACCGTGACGTGTTTTGCGCACGTACGTTATGGAAGCACTCGGTTGTTGGACCCGACTTTGTTGAGTATGCGGGCATTGCTCACAATGCACTGGATGATGCACGGTTCGTTGCGACTCGCATGTTGGAGGTGGTGCGATGAAATGGTTACTGTTGGTTGTGGGCATTCTACTCGGTTGCATTGTTAGCCTTAACTGCCATTTTGCGCAGCTTGAACGCTCAACATTGGAACAAGTGCAAGCGGGTGAGGTTACCTTACGTTGCGATATGCCGGACGGTACGCACGATATTAACCCAGCGTTGGTTGTTGATTATCACGAGGGGCAGTGGACGTTTACCAACGGGTTCAGCGATGCGTGCATGTTGGTGGTTAAATGAGGTGGCTTGAGTGCGAGGATGCGCACCTACGCAAGCACTGGAAGCGACGTAAGCCTGAGCAACTGGCGGGTGAATTAGGTCGGTTGGTTAGTGCGGTTAAGCGGCGCGCACGGGAGTTGGGTTTAGGTAAAGGTTGGCAACCGGACCACAGGCGCGGTTACGTTGCGCACTCTGTGTGGACGGCTGAGGACGATGCGTTGATGCTTGGGTTGATCGGCACGGTGAGTGACGAGGAGTTGGTGCGTCGGACGGGGCGCACACTCGGGGCAATTGAGTCGCGTATTGGTAAGTTGAGCCGCCCAGTGTTGTAAGAGCCGCCCAGTATCGTAAGAGCCGCCCAGTATCGTAAGAGCCGCCTATGGGCGGTTTTTTTTGGTCTAGGGGTTTGCTATTTATTGGAAACGGTAATATAGTGCAGCGACTGTTAATCAACGAGGGTTTAAAAGTGACGGATCAAGTAGCAGAGTTGAAAGCTGAATACATTCGTAAGGTTTTGGAATTGCAGGGTGGTATGCCGGGTTACGAGTATGCCAAGGTTTTAGGTATTACGCACGCACGTTTGAGTAATTTGCGTAATGGTCACACGTTTGGTTTTAGTTTAGATGCGGTCATGAGAATGGTGCTGGCAGCCGGGGGTGAGTTGTGAAAAAGATTGTTACGTTGCGGGAAAACATCACGCCTCTACCCACACTGTGCGCAATTGATGCCGTCGTTAATGATTCTTACCAAGAATCAGCTATAAAATACCACACGGTGCTGATCGCTTTTGCTTGGTTGGACGCTCAGGTTGGAACTAAGAACATCACTAAGCGTCAACTCGGTTTGAAGCGAATTATTGGCAACTGGGCAAGCCACCACGTTAGTCGCAACGCGATCAGAATTGCAGCGCGTTTACATCCGCGCATTGAGGGCGACTATCCGTTTTACAATATTTCAAGTCTATTGGTTGAACCTGACCTCTCGCGCATTGCCGGAATGAACCTCGCGCATCACAACATAGCGCCTTACTTTTGCTCCTTTTATTCAAAGGTCGAGGTGTTGCGATGAATAACTTTAAGAAGGCGTTGGGTGGATTGGTTGCCATTCCGCAGTGGTTCGTGTGGCGCATGGTTTGGGATGAGAGCAAGAGTAAATACGATCCTAAAATTCCAGTCAGTGCGGCAGGTTTCAACATGGACGCACAGGTATCGACTTCGTGGATGACCTTTGATGCTGCAGTGGCGCAACGTAACGCACAGCGGATGCGTGAGACTCAGGACGGTGTAGTTTACACGCTCGGGTTTATGTTTACGACAGATTGCGGTTACTGGTTCTATGATCTAGATGGGTGTGTTATTGACGGCAAATTGAGTGAGTTTGCAGCAGGTCAGTATGCGCATTTACACAAGTGCTTCTTTGAGTACAGTAGTAGCGGCTCAGGTGTGCATTTTATCGGCGCTAACGTGGATCGTGTAAAAGCAGATCGCACTAGACCACTTGCGGGCTTCGGTGCGGACATTGAGTTCTATACTCAGGGGCGTGGCATTGCGTTTGGTTCGAGCGATGAGGCGTTTGGTTGCGCGGATGAGCCCGCACCGCAAGAGTGGATGCGTTGGTTGGTTGATAGCGTGCTGGCAAACCCTGTTGCGGTTGCGACCGTAGGTGTTGCTGGTCAACATGACGGTATTGGCCCACGTGCTGACTGGGATGGTCCGACTGACGATCTTGAATTGATCGCGCTTGGTCATCGAATTAAAAGCGTTGATGCCATGTTTGGGCAAAAGGCATCATTTACTAACCTATTTAACCGCGACTTGGACGCACTGCGCGCCGCGTACCCTGACGATAGTATTGTGGGTTTTGATGAGTCACGGGCGGATATGGCACTTGCGTCACACTTGTGCTTTTTAACCGGTGCCGACACGGATCGCATTGAGCGCATAATGCGCATGAGTGCGTTAGCGCGCAGTAAGTGGGACGACCGCGATGATTACCTGGTTGGGCGCACGATTGGCGAAGTGGTTCGCAAGGCCGGCAATGTGTACAACAAAGGTCACGGTCGGGTTGTGGACGTGCCGTTGCCGGCAGTGGATGAGATTTGCGACGAAGCAGTGAAGTTAAAGGATGCAATGGAGTTTCGTCTACGCTCGTTACTTGGTGTCGAGGACGTTAGCTCGTTACAGGTGAGTGCTGCCGTTTTGCACTTGATTATCACGGGTGTGTTCTGGTCGCCAACGGGCCGTGATATCCGCATGTTGAGCAGTTCTGAGAACCTTAACCAACATAAGGGTAGTGACGGGTTTAAGTTCATACGCGCGAAGTTTGGCAGTGTTGTTGATATGGACCAGCTCGACACGGCAATTAAGGTTAGTGCGGGCGTACATGCTTTGGATGAGGAGCGTTTTACTAAGACCGTACATGCGGCTGTTGCGGCTGTTGTGATGGATTACTTGGAGTACAACAACCAACGCAACGCAATTCGTTACAGCAGCGATATGTTTGCATCCAGGTCAATAATGCGACTTGATCGGGACTGCGTGAATATTGTTTATGAGCATACACCTCTGGTTGCAGGCTCTGACGTTCACGCTGCGGTAGATCCACGGGTGATTGTGGACTTTAAAGAGCACTTCCCGCGACTGGACGATCTTTTAAAATTCATAGCGGCGGCACGCTTTGCCCGTGACAGGAAAAAGGCGTACTTGTGGATCCACGCGCCGAGTGATTGGGGTAAGGGTTTAATTATCGGGGCACTGCAGAGCCTTGATTGCGCCGTTGAGGTGAGCATGGAGGACATTGAGCGCATGTTAGAAGGCGCGCCGTCCGGTCACTCCCCCGAGTCGTTCAAGCGCAAGTTTGTGCTGAGTCTTAACGAGGTGAAGTCGATCAAGCGCGAGCTTAAAGAAGTTGAGCGGACGCTGCGCATGTCACCTAAGTTTCAAATGGCAACCACTGTGGACGTGTACACCAAGTTACTTTGGTCGGCCGATAATATCCCATCGTTGGTTGGTGAGGAGGGTGTGGAGGATCAACTGGCGAACCGCATTAGTGTGTTTAAAGAAGATGGGTGTCGGTTAGATGATAGACCGGTCGCAATTGAGGTGGGTATGCCGGTTTATTACGACAATGTTGTGTATTACATCCGCGACACCTTAAACGCACTTCTCGATGGTTACATTGCCATGGGTAGGGCGGGCGCTGAACGTGCTGCCCAGGCTTATCTAAACAGCTTCCACGCGCAGTACAACATCGGCAAGATGTATGGCGTGCTTAGCGAGGCATTACCGGCAATGGCAAACCAATTGATTGCAGATATTAAGGCCACACCATTCAACGAGCAGATGGATGCGGGCGTACGTCACGTTGGTTCAACAAACGATTGGTACATTACAGCACCGAGAAAGTTTGTAAACGATTGGATTTTTAAAACATATTCACGTTCGGAAATGGCGATGCACGCGCCTAAAGTGGGGGAGTTGCTTAAATTAATTAGCGCAGATGGGCTGGGGAAGTCGTCACCGGTTCGAATTGATCAGACCGTTACGCGACTTCTCAAGATAAAATAATGTTACACCACGCCCCGTATTTAGACGGGGCTTTTTTTTATCCGTGACTAATTAAACGTGAAAGACATTCCGTGACTATTTTAGAGATTTAGTCACGTCCGTAACATAATTTTTGGAAAGTAACCTCTTTGTAACTTTTAGATGTTACACGCAAACCCCCGCAACCAGTGGCTTTGCGGTGCTTGTAACTTTTGTACGTCTTTTATTCTATTAATTAGGTGAGAAGAAGTAAAAGGTAATAGTAGTGTTATGTATTATGTGTATATGGGTTGGCTGTTTTTCGGTAAAAAAAGTTACAAAATGCTGAAACCCCCGTGGCACTAAGGCTGTGGCCGTAACATCCGCTTTTTTAGTCATGTTACGGCGCGTTACGAAAATTGATAAAACACCTGTGAGCTTAGTGTCCCGTGGGTTTGCGACGTAACGCGGTTTTTGTTACGGCTACATGATGGAAATTAAACTTGTCAAACCCAACAATATATGGGATATTTGATTTTCATTAAATAGATAGGGGTATATTTTATATGAGTTCCATAATCAAAGCGGCGAATTACACAGCGCCTGCGGTAAGGCAATCGTTCACTGCGAAGCACAAATTGAAAGAACTTGAAGTTGGTGACGTAGTCGTGTTTGAGGGTAAATCCACGTATAGCAATGAGTACATGAGGATCATGACTTGGTTTAACAAACACGGTAAGCGCGGCGCCGGTCGATCGGTGGGTGGTAATTTGCACGTACAACGCATTGAGTAATCCGCACCGCCACTTGACACCCACCGACACTGTGGTAATATCCGAACCAAGCAGCAGGGTTGATCGCCCGGTGGACCTGAACCTCCCACCAGCTGCTCCCAATCTTTCCGGTTCACACTTACGAGGTTCACATGAAAAAACTAATCGCACTTACCGTACTCCTCACAGCCTGCACGCCAGTTCTCGCTGATGAACTCTGTACGCAGATATCCGAAGTTGCCGCACTCACGATGAAGAACCGCCAGAACGGCGTCACGCTTGCACAGGCGCTGCCGACAGCAGGCGACTCAGAGTTACTGCAGCGGATGGTCATGAACGCTTACGAGCAAGGCGCAATGCGTTCACCCGACAACATGATTCGCCAGCAGCAAGACTATGCGAACGAGTGGATGTTGGATTGTTTACGGAATCGTAAATGAGTAACAAAAAACTAACGATTAAGCAGGAGAATTTCTGTCTCGCTTACGTTGATCCCAAAGGTGCAAACGGTAACGCTTCCGAGGCGTACCGTTGCGCTTTCAGCACGTCGCGAATGAAACCTGCAACGATTAATCGCAAAGCAACTGAGCTTATGCAGAACGGCATGATCACGGCACGGATCGCGCAGTTGCGAATCAATGTCATTCAACGCGCAGAAATTGACGCCAGTTACGTTCTGCGCCGATTGGTTGAAATTGACGAAATGGACGTTGCAGACATCCTGAACGCCGACTGTTCACTGTTACCAATTTCAGAGTGGCCGAAAGTGTGGCGACAGTATTTGTCAGGTATGGACATTCTCGAAATTGGGACGAGCGACAATCCAATTGGCGTATTGAAAAAAATCAAATGGCCGGACAAATTGAAAAACCTTGAACTGCTCGGTAAACACCTGCAGGTCGGTGCGTTCGTTGAGAGAGTGGACCACACCAGTAGTGACGGCACCATGTCACCCAAGCATAGCGGTGACGCCGTACTAGCCGCATTGGCGCGCAAGTATGACTCCGAATGAGATTGCGCACCTACGTGCCGACTTCCTAGCGTTCACTGAGTACATGTTCCAAGCGCGCAAAGGTGCACCGATGATGCGCGCTAAGCACCAGGACCTAATCTGCACCGCACTTGAAAAAGTGGTGGTTGGTAAAACAAAACGCCTGATAATCAACATCCCTCCACGATCCGGAAAAACCGAACTGGCTGTAATTAGTTTTATTGCGTGGTGTATGGGTAACTGGCCGCACTCGCAATTCATCCACGCAAGCTATTCAAAACGCCTCGCCACGTCCAACGCTTACGCTGTGCGCTCAATCATGCAGCACGAGGCGTACGGGGCGGTATTTGGCGGCGTTGGGCTTGCTGGCGATAGCAAAGCTAAAGATGAGTTTCGCACCGACCACGGTGGTCTTGTGTACGCCACGGGCGCCGACGGATCAATCACGGGTGTGGGTGCGGGCGCAATGGGCGACTCGTTCGGTGGAGCCATTGTGATTGATGATCCACACAAAGCCGGTGAAGCGTTATCTGACGTTATGCGCGCCAACGTTATTGATTGGTTCGGCACGACAATGGAGAGTCGCAAAAACTCACCCGATACACCCATCATTGTGATCATGCAGCGCCTGCATGAATCGGATTTAACAGGTTTTTTAATAGGCGGCGGCAACGGTGAAAAGTGGGAAGTGTTGAAAGTTCCGGCAATGGACGGGTACGGTGCCAGTTTTTGGCCAGCACAGTTCCCCGTTGATATGCTCGAACGATTAGAGCGTACAAACCCCTACGTTTATGCTGGTCAGTATATGCAAGAGCCGTCACCGCGAGCGGGTGGCGATTTTAAGCCTGACAATATTGAAATCATCGACGCGCTACCTGCAGGATTAAAGTTCGTGCGTGGTTGGGACTTGGCGGCCACTACCAAAAAGACCAGTGACTACACGGCCACAACGAAACTGGCTGTGCTGGATGGCATTACCTACATTGCGCACGGTTATCGCTTCAAAGGTGGGCCGGATGAGGTGGAGCGATCCATTGTGCAATTTGCCGAGACGGACACTCACACCGAAGCGAGCTTGCCGCAAGATCCAGGTCAGGCCGGTGTTGCGCAGAAGCAAAACATTAGTAAAAAACTGCAAGGACGACGCTTTGAGTTTAGCCCCGAGACGGGTGATAAACGTACGCGCGCGTCACCGCTTGCCGCACAGGTCAACGTGGGTAACGTCAAGATGTTACGTGGCGACTGGAATAATGATATGCTGCACGAAATGCGCATGTTCCCGAACGGAAATAATGACGACTATGTGGATTCGGCAAGTCGTGCGTATAATAGGGCCGCACTCACTAAGAAAACCGTCGGCGTAATCCTACCAACAAGGCGATAACATGAAACCCAACTTTGCCCGCAACCTACTTGTTAACGCACTCGCCCAAATCCGCACCATGCGCGCAGCCATGTTAAGTGGTCTTGACGCCAAGCGACCGCGCGCATGGTGCGAGTACGGGTACGCCTCGGACTTGAGCTTTGAGAATTACTTCTTAGCGTACGACCGAGACGGGTTGGGTAATGCCGCCGTTGATATCATTGCGGACAAATGCTGGCAGGATCACCCGTGGTTGATCGAAGGGGCGCCGGATCGTGAGTCAACAGAACTAACCACAAACGAGGCGCGCATTGATCGCGTGTTCAGTCAGGCGAAAGTGTGGCAAGCGTTCAAAGAAGCGGACGTAATGGCGCTGGTTGCCGGATGGTCTGCGATTATTCTTAGAATAGCCGACAGTAACGAGCTGGACCAACCAACCGTACGTCCGTCAATCGAGGCGCTAACTGAACTGGTGCCAGTATGGGAAAACCAACTGACCGCAGTGCACGACAGCAACCAGGTGTTGCAACACTACGTCTACGCCGAACCGCAAACGGGCATTAGCCCCGCGCGTAACGTTAACGTGCATCCTGATCGTGTTGTTATTGTTGGGGATCCGTCGCGCAGTCGTCCGTTGCTTAAAGCTGGATTCAACGCACTTGTCACGCTTGAGAAAGTGCTAGGCGGTGCGGGAGAATCGTTCCTTAAAAATGCGAGCCGTCAACTCAACGTAAACTACGATAGTGAAGTTGACCTTGAAGATATTGCACGCGCTAATGGTGGTTCGGTTGCCGAGCTGCACGAGAATCTAAGCGGTCACGTTCGCGATATTAACAGCGGCGTTGATCTGCTGATGATGACGCAAGGTGCGAGCGTTAACCCAATGACCGTTGCGGTTAGTGATCCAATGTCGTCATATAACGTTGCGCTGCAAGTGTTCGCCGCATCGGTCAAGATTCCCGTTAAAGTATTGGTGGGTAACATTACGGGCGAACGGGCCAGCACAGAAGACATTAAGCAACTGAACGCCCGTTGCCAGTCACGCCGCGTCAGTGAAGTAACGGCGCACATCGAGAAGTTTGTCACTAAGCTCAAACAAATTGGCATGTTGGCCGCCGGTCAGTATTCGATCATGTGGAACGATCTGCGCGAGAGTACCGACGGTGAGCGCGCTGACCATGTGGACAAATTGGCTAGTATTATTGAAAAGATTGCGCGCGCTGAGCAGTCGCAACTTATGACGGGTAGTGAGCCGGTGCTAACTACCGCAGAGCTACGCAGCGCGCTTGGTTATGACAACTAAGCACGATCCGACACGGCAGCAGACGCGCGTACAACGCGCCGAAGCGTCAATGCGAGCACGATGGCGTAAAGCCAAGGCGCGTTGCGTCGCGTACGTTGAGAGCTTGCCGCGCCAGCAGGTTGTTACTAACGCAACGTATCGGTTCGATGTAAGCCCCGAACTACTAGAGCGCACCATTGCAGACCTGCAAACGCTCATGCTTGAAGAGATGGGCAGTTACTGGTTGTACGATGAGTATGTGTCGCAAGCGTACGCCAGCGGTACGGGCATGGCCATCACGACACTGAGCGCACAGACACCGGCCTACGTCGCCACAATTGACAGCGTACTATCAGCACCGGCGTACCAGGCGCGCGTGTCGCTGCTGCGTTCGCGCATCTTTGAGCAGATGGTTGGATTCAGTGACGGTTACGGTCAGCAACTGGGCGACCTGCTCGGACGCGCCGTACTTGACGGGCTTAACCCGCTTGACGTAGCGGGCACGATTGCCGAGCGGTTCGATATTGATCTGTACAGAGCCGAGCGGATCGCGCGTACCGAGATAACCACGGCGGCGCGTCGCGGGCGGCTTGATGAGGGTGACGCTGCAGCAGAAGCAACCGGTATGCGCGTTATGTACATGCACGTTAGTGCGTTTGCGCCGACGAGTCGCCAGAGCCATATGGCGCGCCACGGGGAGTTGGTAACAGGTTCTGACGCTAGAGAGTGGTGGTCAAAAGATGCGAACAGTATTAATTGTTTCCTGCCTAACACAAAAGTATCGGGCAGGTTTGTAGCTGGGTCAAAAGCTCAATACAGGGGTCTTGTTGTCAAGATAATGACTGCTAGTGGTAGGGATTTGACCGTTACCCCTAACCACCCCATATTGACCAATACTGGACTTGTTGGCGCGGCAAAGCTCAATAAAGGAGACTACGCGGTCGCATACATCGCTCAAGTTGAAAACTCTATTGGGGTAAGTGCATTGAACGATAAGCAGGTTGATGCCAGAATTGATGAGGTGTTTGCTACGCTCGTGGAGATAGGTCATTCTTTCACGACTGGGGTGAGTGCTGTAAACTTCCACGGCGACGGCGCCAACATGAACGAAGATATCCACATTGTAAATATGGAAGGGGTGTTGAATATCGGCCTTGATGCCACGGGTGGACAACTCCTCGACAATCTCGCGCTCAAACATGCCGACTCTGGACTTAGTAAACCCAAGCGCCCTATTTACCTTAACGTCAACGCTATCGGTGGTGCCGCGCCGCGCATCTCTCGCGGCTTGCGTGATGCTGTTTTTCTTTTCCGTAGACATTTCAGCGTAAGAAACTCTAATTGCATCGGTGTAGTTGCGCTGCTGAAATCCATGTTTGTTAAGATATCGAGTTATTGTTATTCTGGAAAAACCAATATCGTTACTAATATCAAGAATGGACTCGCCCGCCTCGTGCCGTGCGTAAAGTTCGGCAGCAGTGTGGATATCCCTAAGAAGGACTCGCCTGTCGGTGCGCAAGCCCCGCTTCTTAACATGGTAAATAATGGTATCCTTGTGAACACCAAAGCGAGTCGCAAGCTCACGGTGGCAGACGCCAGCTTTGTAGAGCTGGATGAAATTGTCGATATCAGCTTTCTTGAGTACGACGGACATGTATACGATCTCCAAGAAGAATCAGGACTAATGATTGCAGATGGTTTAGTGACTTCCAATTGCCTGTGTAGCATAATCGAAGTGTTTGTAGATAGCAACGGCGATCCGCTCGCTCCTGGACTGCTCAAACGAGCGCAACAAATAAAGGCCAAGTATGACAAAAATTAGAGTAAATATTCGCAGCGTGGTTAACCATGCGAGCGTGCGTGAAGAGTTGGACGTTAACGGTCGTATGTGCATCGTCGTGCCGTCCAAAACATTACCCGACGATGTGGTAATGAACGAAATCAAATATCCGGCGGCTGAGATTGCCAAGTCGTTCAATACACTCGAGGGTACACCTGCACCAATGGGGCACCCTATCGTTCGCGGTCAGTATGTTGGTGTTGGCCACAGTGAGGCGTACCCGTTCATTAGCGGCGCAATCAATCGCAACGTAAAGCGCGCGGACGGTGTCGTGCATCTTGAAAAGTGGATCGACAAAGAGTATGCGACTCGCAACCATCCGTCACTGATCGAAGCGATCAACAAGAAACAACCGATCCACACGAGCACCGGCTTAACGCTTGAGCGCATCGAAGTGGCGAACGGTGCGGGTTACAAGTACGAAGCGCACAACATGCTGTTCGACCACGACGCCATTCTACTAAACGAGGTTGGTGCGGCGACACCAGAGCAAGGCGTGGGTGTGTTCGTCAACTCTGCGGGCGATAAGTACGAAGTCGTTAACAGTGTGTTGAGTGATGACTCAGCAGATTCTACCCGCGCCGCAATTCAAGCAGCGTTACCAGAAGACGCATGGCTTGACGACTACGATGAAACAACCGCCATTTACGACACAGTGGGTGGCGGTAAAGTCGCACAAACCTACACAATTACCGACGGTGTTGCGCTATTAACTGGCGAGCCGTACAATGTCAAGCGTAAAACCGTGTGGGAGCGAGTCGTTGCCGCATTTAAACCTAAACCTGTACAGGTGGACAATAAGATGGATGAAGAACTAAAGGCGTTACTAACGGCTAACTCTGACGCGGTCGCTAAGATTGCTGATGTTGTTACTAAGCTATCAGCTGACGTTGAGGCTGTTAAGTCGGCTCAAGATGCAGCCGGTGAAGCTGCGACCGTTGCCGCAAACGCTGCTATGGCAGACAAGCGCAAGGTTGTTGCTGAAAAACTGGGCGATGTAGTTGCTAACGCACTGCAAGGCGAGGCGCTTGACGCTGCGCACGCTAAATTACAAACCGCTGCGACTGTGACGGCGGGTGCTGTAAATACCTCAGCCGACCCATTAGCCACTTACGAGCGATAAGGAGTAACACATGGATTATCGTCCAAGTCGTGTAAACCTAGACGGTTTATCAAAAACAGAAACGCGCGTAAGTGCTGCTGATGTGCTCCCCGGCACTGCGCTTAAAATCGTAGCCGGCAAGTTCGTTCAAGCTGTTGCTGCTGATGCGGGTGTTGTTCCGTTGTATGTTGCTAACGTTGGCCACTTGCAAGGTCTAGGCCCTAACGATGCAATCCCAGCTGGTGATTCAATCGAAGGCGAATACATGGATAACGCACGCCGTTTGGCGTTGCGTGGTATCGCTGGCGCAGTGTGGGTTAAAGATGCTGCGCTAACATTATCTGCGACTGGCGGCACGTTCACGTTGGTTGGCGGCGCTGATGCACCAGTGGCTTTCGCGCAAGAAAACTTCACATTGCCTGCAACTGGCAACAACCACTTAGCTTTAGCGCAGGTGAAATAATATGATTATCGCTAACAAGGCAACAATCGCTAAGCACGGTGTGCTAGCTGACCACTTTCGCCATGAGATGGCATTGCGCCGCGAATACAACGCGCAACAGGCACGCATGGCTGACGTTGCGCAGTTTGATCCTATCGCCCAGGCGGTTAACGCGGCTGGTGTATACGGTCCACAAGCATGGCTGGCAATCGACCAGACCGCTGCAGAAGTGGCAACCACCACGCGCGGCACTGAGATTTATCAGGACTTGCAGAGCTTGGTTACTCCGCTACCGTTGGGTAAAACGGTGCGTGTTTGGAATACTGCTGGTACGATTCACAACGAAGTTGCTGTAAGCATGGACGGTCAGACTCCGGTCGGCGCTGACCAGACTGGCTACACTCAGGACGGGGACCCAATTCCGTTGTTCACCGCTCGCTTCGGTGTGAATTACCGTCATGAGTTGGGCAACCGCACCGAGATGATTCCATTACTGCAAGATTCGCAAGTTGCAAAAATGGAGGTCTACATGGCCGCGCTCGCTGACTACTCGTTGGGCGGTAGTGCGAAGATTAGCGAAGCTGGTTTCAAGGGAGAGGGTCTGAAAAACCACCGCAACACTGAGAAGTTAGACCTTGGCGCTTCTGGTTTTAACGTCAACTTAACCACCGCTAACGAAGCTGCGTTGATGAAGTTCTTCACCGTGGATTTAAGCGGTGTACTTGACGACAACAACGTGCAGACAATGAAGTTATTCGTGTCTAAAGAGATTCGCGCCAACTTGTCAGGTGACTCTGCGGTTGTTGGTATCGACCAGACCATTGAGCAGCGCATCTTGAAGCGCAACCCACGCATTGAGAGTATCGAAACTGCTTATAACTCTGACGTGCCAGGCTTTACCACTGGATTAACCGGTAACGAGATCTTAGGCTACGTTAAGTCGAAGTCTTTCATTGAGATTCCAACTGGCCAGTCAATCCAAATCGTACCTGTTCCACGCTTAGAGTTGCGAGCCAACTTTAACATGGATATTAGTTGCGCGTTCGGTGTACAGGTAAAACGACGCGGTGCGAATAGTGGTGTGATTTTCGGCGCTTCACTGACCTAAGCCACAAGGTCGCTGAAATACGCGGCCTATCTTTTTGAAAGGTGATTTATGAGTAAGCAAAAATACTTTGTGGTTAATCCGTGGCGTAAAGGTCAGAACGCAGGTGACTCGTTCGAGACCGAGAATTTACACCCATCATTAATCAACCACGTCAAAGAAGTGGGCGAGCACCAAGACGCACCAGTTGATCCGCGAATTGCCGAACTTGAACAGTTACTGTGCGAGGCGGAAGACAAGTGGCAAGCTGCCGAGGAGAAGCTGTTGGCGCTTAACGTGCCGCCTGCAATCCCCGAGCCTCCGAAGCCCGCAAAGAAGTAAAACTCAAAGCCTCGTTTGATACGGGGCTTTTTAATGCCTGTTGACAAGATAGACCAACGGGCATAAGATGGGCGCTCAAACCAATAACAGGGGTTCAAAATGAGCGCTATTAATATTCAGCTACAACCAACTTTAAAACTACTGCGTGAAAAACACGAGTTAACGCAAAAGGCTGCGGCCCGCTTGGTTCGTGTTACACCACGCTCATGGGCACGTTACGAATCCGGTGATCGTGTGCCAGCTGAGGGTGTTTTAGAATTATTCTGCATGAAGCTGGGTGAGAAATACCCGCAAGCCTTCGCAATCCAACTTTACAACATGCACCTTGCAGAGGGTTCAAAATGAGCGGACTGGTATTTTACGACAGTGAGGGTAATATCGCGGCGCAGCATATCGACGGTAAAGGATGGCAATTGCGGACAGTCGACGGGGTGGTCAAGAGTGATAACTTCATGTCACGCGAATGTAGCGTGTATTTTGATACCGAGCGCATTACCCACAAGTCGCAAGCACTTGATGTTATCAATATGTTAATGGACCGCTTCGGCGTGACGGTGGGTGAGTTATGAGTGAATGGAAACCAATCGAAACAGCTCCAAAGTACGAGCAGATTCTCACACTGACGAAGCATGGTGTGATCGAGGGTGAGTGGGATGGCGAGTTTGTACTGGGCTATTATGGTAGAGAAATCCAGTGGTACGCGTCCCACTGGATGCCGCTACCTAAGCCGCCAACTGAATAACCACACCACAAGCCGTCCCGCCACAGTCGGCTTTTTATTGCTATACTCGCGCCAATTACACACGGAGCAATCTAAATGCTAACACTACAGCAAGCCAAGGCGTATCTATCATCTATCGGCCTCGCACCGCCCGAGCCAATCGTAATGGCATGGCTCGACATGTTCAATGAGTTACAGGATTGCTTAGACGGTGCGGGTTACAGTGGCGCTACGCAAAGTCTAATCCTGAGCTACCTGATCGGTCTGTACGGGTTGAGCGGTGGTAATATGTATATCAGCAGCCAATCAGCACCGTCTGGTGCTTCACGTTCGTTCCGTTTCGCTGAGTTGCGTAACGCATGGAAAGGGCATTTGAACATGCTACGGATGCTCGACACGGCAGGTTGCACCAATTCACTTATTCCAGCAGCACCCGATAAGAAAAGTGCGGCGTTTATTGTGGTCAAAGGCGGTTGTTAATTCACTAACAGTAAAAGGGGTTCAAAATGAACACAGTTAAAGGTTACGAAAAGTTAGTAGCGGTCTATCAGGACGCGCACGATCAGGCCGCTAAGGGTAAGGGTGACGAACGCCACGCCAACGGCCAACCGTTCCATGAGCAGCGTATGCAGCAGATTAGCGGGTTGTTGCGCAGCAGTGACGGCATGGCCTTTCAAGCAATTAAGAAACTGACCGAAGGCTTGCAGTTCGAGGATCATGCGCGCCGTGAGGCTGAGTTACTGGGCGCACTGAACTACATTGCGGGTATTGTGATTTATTATCGTGAGTTGCGTGGTGAGGCTATCGATGTGACCTGCGGTGTTACGTTGAGTATTTGGGCGCGGTGGGTTGCGGTTGTGTAGTTGGGCAACGTACGTTGCGGTTGATGCGGATGGTCATGTGTATGAGTATGAGAAAAAAGCGAGCGATCCGCACAGTATAGGTACAAAATGGGACAGTGATGGTGGTTCACGTTACCGCCGAATTAACAAAGTCGTCCCGCCAATTAACTTTAAGAATTGCCTATTTGAGGTGGTGAAATGAATACCTGCAGCGACCAACTACGCGCCGAACTGACCGCTAATAACATCGAAATGAACCGTTTAACTGAGCGCAACGATGCGATTTTGTCCACACTGCGCGGGCGTGGGCTTGAGCCTGTTCGGGTGCGCGATGATGTAAAGTGCAAAGTTCGATTCGTAGTGGATAAACCGCTAACAAACGAGCAGTTGCGCGCGGGCGATTGGTATTGTAGAGAAGTGAGCGCGGACGTTACCCAGTTACTGATTGATAAAGAAATTAGTTACTGCATTTTTTCTGGACCTGATGGTGCGCGAGTGGTCAAGTTCGCAATACCGCTAAATAGCGAACCGTCTAAAGAAATCATCCGCAAGGGTAATCAGTTTTACTATGTGTGACGGTTTTTAAGCAAATGGGCTTTTGTGTTATTATCGGCAATAAATAATTGTAGGGCATTAACATGAGCACCACCGCCAATTGGAGCTACACCAACGTCGCCACAGTGTGGCCACATACGTCCAGTGCCGAGACTGGCGGCGGCTGGGGCGGCGGTACGTCCGATGAGTACGGTACGCCGTATCAAATCGCCTGTACGTGGGTTGGCGGTGGCGATACAACCTCAAATCATAAGGGCGAAGAGTTCGTGCCTAAAATGACCTATTACCACGAAGACAAGCGCGTAAAATTTGGTGACTTGATTGCGCGAGGCGCTACGACCGATAGATCGCAGTCTGATCCAATCCAGTTGCACGATGAATACGATATGTCATTCTTTGGCGAAGAGTTCGACTTTAAGAGTGTGACGTAATGGCAATTAAGGGCATGGCTCAAGTACGCAAGAATCTACGGAAGCAACTAACACTTGCTATCCCTAGCGATGCTGAACGCGCCATGCATGTTGCAACGTCAATCATCGGCGGGTATGCCACGCTAATGACGCCCGTCGATACGTCAAACCTGATTAACTCACAGTATCGTATTGTTAAGAATACCGGCACAAAGGTTGTCGCGGCAATCGGATATACGGCCAAGTACGCGGCGGCTGTGCATGAGAAGCCAGGCACGTTACGTGGCGCTGGTGTGATGCGTCCGAGCGGTCGCGGTAATTACTGGGACCCTTCTGGCGAACCCAAGTTCCTGAGCAAAGCGGGTGACGATAACCTTTCGGAAATAGACCAAGCAGTTGAGCGAGCGATGAAATTATGATTATTAAACTACGCGATTGGCTAAGAGAGATTCCGGCGCTTGCTGGCATTGAGCCATACCTTGGAGAATGGTACAGCTACACCGATAGCGATGCGCGAAAATACCCAGCGCTTGTGCAAGTTGGCGGCCGCGTGCGTGCCGATGACCTGAGATTCCCGCATTACATGCTGACCATTGTCAGCGCTAAAAACCTTGATAACGCGCAGCGCAATGCGGCTGCACTTGAAATACTTGGCTATATGGACAGCATTATTGAGAAAACACGCAGCATCACGTGCGACCTGATTAACGTAGCGCCAGTTGGTGAAGTTACTGGGCCAATGCGCACCGATGGCGGGCGCATGGTCGCTACGCTGACGCTAGAGGTTATTAGCGAGTAATGCTACCATGGACGGGCATTTGCAATTATCAACTTCTAGAGGTAACACAAGATGGCTTTACCACCAGTAAAACCGAACTGCCCTACCAATAAGGTACCGGGTAAGCGCGTCGCGATTGATGTATGTTGGGACGTTTGCGGTAATATTCCTGATCCTACCGTTTTAGTATTTAAGCCGTTAGGCGGCATGCAGACTAAAGGCTTGGCACGCTCACAGGAAACTGAGGACGTAACCGATGACCGCACCGTAGGCGACTATGGCGAATCAATCGGTACTCGCAAAACAATGTCTATTAGTGGTTCTGGTTTCATGAACTACACTGATAGCGAGTACAGCAATCTTGTTGCGCTTGACTTCTTGTTTGCTCAAGAGGGTGACTTGCGCTTGCACGTTCGACTGACTGAGCCGCACGCCACAACCTATGCTTACATGATCGTGAGCAACTACGGCCGCGACTTCCCTACAGATACGCCGGTAACATTTGAACTCGAAATGCAGACCACCGGCAGCGACTACGGCGTTAAAGTCGTGCCGACTGTACCGTTTGTTGTGCCAACCGGCGTAACAGTAACGCCTGAAACTTTAGCGCTATCTGTTAGCGATACCAGTACTCTAACCGCCGTTGTTGCACCAGTTGGCGCACAGCAAGCCGTAACATACACAGCAAGCGCACCGCTTATTGCAAGCGTGTCGCCAATCGGTATCGTTACTGCGAACGGAGTTGGTGAGTCTATTATCACCGCAACAGTGCCAGGCTACCCAGCTTTAACCGGCATTTGCACCGTTACAGTTAGCTAAGTTTCATCAGCCACACGGACGTGGCGCTCTATTTGAAGGTGCTCGAATGATTATTACTGATATTGGGCAGGTTGGTATTAGTACGCCGAGCGGCCAGTACACCCTAACGCCGTCGCTTGCGGCCATTGCATCCATGACTGATCCAGTCGAGATGTATTCTGATTTAACTTCACCTGATACGCCGCACGAATGGCGCGTGCAAGTCGCGCATGATGTGATAATGGCATGCACTGACGATAAGTCGATCAAGCAGTATTTAGGCATGCAGCAAATAGGCAAGCCGAGATTGCGCAAAGGCGTAGTCGTGCGCAAATACTCAAGCGTTTACGTCACAGATGAGCACGCTGTGATTATTGCTGAGAATCTTTTATACCACGGCATGATAGGCAAAATTGAGCATAAGGCCGCGCCTAAAGAGTCAGACTTTACCAGCACATTTAAACCTATCGAGTGGATGACTGCGGTAGTCGCGAACTTAGGTATTGCTGAGCGTGACGCATGGCAGATGACCATGACCAGTATTTTATCTGCACTAAAGACAAAGTTCCCGCCAAGCGAGAAAGAAAAGGCGCGTGACAACTTTACACCTGAAGCCAAAGCAGACCATGACGAATGGTACGCCTCAATCTATGGACCGAAATCATGAGTTTAAACGCAGGCACAATCGAATACACGGTTTCGGTCGAGACGCAGCAATCTATTGATGCTGCTAACAAGGTTAATCAGTCGCTTGATAAGACTGAAAAGCAGATGAAAAGCACGGATACAGCAGCTGGTAAACTTGGCGGCGGGATGAAGAAGCTCGCAGTCGATATTAAACGTGCGAACTCTGAAAGCTCAGCAACTACGCGCCAGTTTTCACGCATGGGCAAAGTGATAGGCGCAATAATCGGCACTCTTGCGACAAAGGTCATTATTCAAATGGCTGATGAGTTCACTGAGATGAGCAGCCGTTTGAAACAGGTCGCGACAGACACTGAGGAATACGAAAAAGTACAAGCCCGCCTATTGCAAACTGCAAACAATACGTATCGACCACTCGCAGAGGCCGCAGAGGTTTATATTCGCACAAGCAAAGCGATTAAAGATCTCGGCTATAATACTGACCAAGTTTTAGATATTACTGATTCTTTTAGCTATCTTCTCGTTACAAACGCTGCAAGCTCTGACCGTGCCACGTCTGCAATCAATGCCTACTCAAAGGCAATTCAAACAGGTAAAGTATCAAGCGAAACTTGGCAGTCTATTCTTGCCGCAATGCCGTCTGTTGTAGAGGATATTGCAAATGCCACTGGATCAACGGAATCGGCAATTAGGCAGCTAGGTATTGAGGGAAAGCTTAGTTTAGAGGCATTAAACGAAGCGCTATTACGTTCTAAAGATAAAAACCTAGAGCTAGCAGACGCAATGGACACGACTGTAGGCGATGCGGTCGTTGCGTTTAAGAACTCGCTGCAAGTCTTCATCGGGAAAGTTAACGAATCATCCGGCGCAACAAACAGCATGGTTGGCGCGATTGGGTCTATGAGCGAGGCATTGCAAGACCCTGCAACGATAGCAGCAGCGCAAAACTTGGCGTCTGGCGTGATTATCGCATTCACTACCATGATTGAGTTCTTTAGAGAAACTGTTGCGGTTGTCGAGTGGGCTGCTGAGTCAATGGCAGCGGCAATGCACGGGCCTGCTCTTGATGACGTTGTGCGTATGACTGACGAGATTGAAAGCCTTGAGCAGCAAGCAAAAAACACACGCGAAGAAATGGACAAGATGCGTTTATTGCGTATCAATCCATTTAAGTCAGACGCAGAATATCAGGCTCAGTACGATGATCTTTTACGCAAGATAGCGTTTTACAAGCAAGCTATTGAGGACGCTCAAAAAGCAAAACTTCCGCCGCCTGAAGTGAAATCGCCAGATACTCCAAAGCCAGAGAGTGAAGCGCCAGCAGACTTGGTTGAAGCTGATGCACTTGACGGGCGAACAAAAGCTCGCAAGGGATTGACCGAAGCACAGCGAGAGGCACAGCGAGAAGCTAAAAAACTTGAGGATGCGGAAAGGTCAAACCTTGGCATTATCGAAAAGCTAAGCGAAGCAATATACCAAACTGGACTTAACAGCAAAGAGCTTGCGCAACGACAAGCAGAGCTACAGCTTAACAAATACGCTACGCCAGAGCAGATTGAACAGGTTCGCGCATTAAGCGGCGCACTTTCTGAAATCAACGACCTGATGAAGCGCAAGGCTGAGTTTGATAAAGGTGTCGGCTCAACCATACGCGGCGACGTTCCAGTGCTACAAGGCGGTGGGTTTGACGACGGTACAGCTCGCTACGAAGCGGAAGCTAACGCCGAGCGCCAGCGTTACGCAGAGCAGCTTGAGCGCATGATGGAGGCCGAGGAGTTAAAACTTGAAGTTGCGGGCGGTTACGATGCGATGCGTGAGCAGTTGTATCAAGAACACAGTGACCGTATGGCCGAGATCGACCGCGTGCGCACAGAGATGCAACTGACGCAATGGGCGCAGGGTTTCGGTGATATGTCGAAAGGGCTTGCCGACTTTGCAAACACATTCGCTAAAGAAAACAAGGCAATGTTTGCGGTCAGCAAGGCTGCTGCTATTGCACAAGCTGTTATCAATACCTACCAAGCTGCAACTGCTGCAATGTCGGCAATGTCGGCAATCCCGGTTGTTGGTCCCGCGCTGGGTATTGCTGCAGCAGCAGCAGCCGTTACAGGCGGACTTGCTCAGGTTGCTAATATCCGCAGTCAGACAATGGGCGGTGGTCGCCGGTACGGTGGTGCAGTAAACGACAATAAATACTATCGCGTGAACGAGGACGGGCGTCCCGAGATATTTAAAGGATCGGACGGTAATCAATACATGATGCCGAACCAGCGCGGCGAAGTCGTTAGCCATGATAACGCGATTGGCGGCCAGCAACGAGCAGGAAATACAGTAAACGTTACTCAAAACATTACAATGCGCAGCGATAACGGAAACTACACGGCTAAGCAGGTTATGCTAGAATCGTCACGCAGACAGTCGATTGCAGAAGCGAGGTTAGGGTAGTGGATTTTATAGAGAAACGCTTGCTTGATAAAGTGTCGTTTGGATCACAGTCTGGGTTTGAGTTTAAGACAGATATTAAACAAATGCGCAACGGCTTTGAGTCGAGACTGAGCGAGTGGGCAGAACCGTTACAGCCAATGAATGTGATTTTTCGCATGCTTAATCCTGAGCACCGGCAACAGTTTGAAGATGCTTTTATCGTTGCAAAAGGTCGCGCTTTTGGTTTTCGTTTTCGCAATCCATTGAATTACAAGGCTGCTATGCAGCCCCTTGCTATAGGTACTGGAGTTGAGCAAACAGTTCAGTTAAAGCGCACCTCAAGATTCTTGAATACAGCAACTTATCCAATTAAAAAACCTGTTCCCGCCACTATCGTTGTCACTGCTAACGGCGCAACGATTGCCGCCGTTGTCGATGCGTATACCGGACTTGCTACTTTTACAGCGCCACCAGGCAGCGTTGTGCTTTGGTCTGGGGAATACGATACGCCGGTTCGATTTGATAGCGATAAACTAATATGGACGTATGATAATAAATCGTATGGTGATTGCGGCACTGGAAAAGAGCCTAGGGCTAGCACTGACGTTGGGTTGCAGGAGATCAGGATATGACCAGGCGCATTAACCCGTCACTATTCGAGCACATGCAGGGAAGTGTTTTAACGATCTGCGAACTTCTGCGTTTGCGATTAGAAGATGGCCGTGTGTTCGGCGTCACCTCGCTGGACCGCGATCTGTTCTTTGATAATATGTGGTGGCGATCATACACAGGCATGGATTCCAGCGTGATTGCCACTGACACGAATCTAAGCGTTGATAACTCGGAAGTAAGCATGCTACTGCGAGCAATGGCGCAAGATGGGTTGACGCTTGACCAAGTTCAAAGCGGCGTACTCGACAACGGCACGTATCAGTTCTTTATTATCAATTACGAAGACACCACGCAATCGCACATGCTTTACGCCGGCGATATCGGGGAAGTCAAAGTCGCGAACGAGCACAGCATAACCGTTGAATTATTGAGCCATGCGGTGCGACTGCGTAACAGCTCGGGTGGCGTTGATTCGATTCGTTGCCGCGCAGTGTTCGGCACATACGCTAACAGTCAGAAAGGTTGCGGCGTGAATGCTGATGTAATGTGGGTTGACGGTGTAGTTACCGGCGTGGGAGATGAGAAGCGCCGCGTGTTTGCAGATAGCAGTATTCCGCTTGGTACTGAGTCGAATACATACCGAGTTCGGTTCACTAGCGGACGCAACAAATCACCTCGGTTATATCAAGTCGAGGCGTACAGCTTGGTTAGCGGAACAATAGCACTCATCGAGCCGGCGCGTTTTGATATTGAAATCGGCGATACGTTTCAGATTAGACCTGATTGCAATAAGTTACCTGACGACTGCAAAAAGTACGCGAACTTTATCAACTATAAAGGTGAGCCTTACATTCCAGTCGCAGATGGCCTTGAAGGTTTAACGCCTAATGCTCAACTAGCGGGCGGTGTAACGGGAGGTGTTGAAATTGAAGACTGATAAAGCGGCAGCGCTTGAAATGGCGCGTAGTTTGATTGGCGCTAAATGGAGGCATCTTGGCCGCAAACCGTGGGCGATTGATTGCATTGGCATTGTTATCGTGTCATTGCGTGCGGGCGGCGTGTTCATGCAGGATCGTACAGACTATGGTCGCGAGCCGTGGAATGATGGTCTTGAGCATGATCTACATTTGCACTTTGGCGATCCATTACCGATTGATGAGCGCCAAGCTGGCGACATCGTTTTGATGAAGGATGAAATGCAGCCAGCGCCGGGACACGTTGGGATCATTACCGAGTTGGATAGCGTTATTCACAGCTACAGCCAAACGGGTGTCGTTGAGCACGGTATTGATGACGAGTGGCTGCGCAGAATGGTGTGCGTATATCGTCCTGATTGGAGCGCTGAATAATGAGTATGATTATCGCTCCAACGGTTGCTACATTCAAATTTGTTGGCGGTTTGTTCGGACTGCTGCTTAACACTAAACCACCTAAAATTGGCGCGCAGACACTTGGTGATCTTTCAAGCCAAACAGCAAAAGAAGGTGAGCCGCGCCCCATTGCGTACGGCATAGGCAGGCCCATCGGTGGCAACATCATGTATATGTCGCTACCTATCCGAAAGATGGTTAAGACATATGTTGGCGAGGCTGGAGGTAAAGGTGGAAGTAAGAAAAAGAAGCAATACCAAGATGTAGAGCATGTATATCGTTACTATGCCATCAGGGTTTGTGAAGGCCCGATTACTGGCTATAGACGTATATGGCGCAACGGTGCATTAGTCTACGAT
>SMEN01000041.1_pt1 | contig 46041 bp, 36 predicted proteins | sample 2456271 | NCBI WGS metagenome assembly SMEN01 (sample SAMN10132593, study PRJNA489261) | soil metagenome | isolation source: day1 control-loamy sand soil ammended with raw manure from dairy cow... | place: USA | collected 2015-04-01 | reverse complement strand
CGGCGTAAACCATGCACTGTGCAACCTTGTTGATAAAGTAACAAAGCCACACGACTGCCAATATCACCGCAGCCGACCATCACCACTCGCAAGTCTTTGTGCATTCCGATTGACTCCAAAATTAAGCTAAGCATGAGAATTATTGGTCACAATTTAATGTAGCAGCTATGCTAACGGCAATCCTAATGGAATATGGCTATGACCCTCACCGAATTACGCTACATCGTCGCTTTAGCACAAACTCAGCATTTTGGTCGCGCCGCTGAACGCTGTCATATCAGCCAGCCAACACTTTCAGTGGGGGTAAAAAACCTCGAAGAAGATTTAGGTGTACTGATTTTTGAGCGCAGCAAAAGTGCGGTGCGGGTCACGCCAGTTGGTGAGGCGATTGTTGCGCAAGCGCAGCGCGTTCTAGAGCAAGCACAAACCATTCGTGAGTTAGCTCAAGCTGGCAAGAATCAACTGACCGCACCTTTGCGGGTCGGTGCTATTTACACCGTGGGACCCTATTTATTCCCGCAGATGATACCGTTACTGCACCGCAGCGCCCCCGAAATGCCGCTGTACATTGAAGAAAACTTCACTCATGTTTTGCGCGACAAACTGCGCAATGGTGAGTTGGATGTAATCATTATCGCGCTGCCTTATCAGGATGCCGATGTACTGACTAAGTCTGCCTACGAAGAACCTTTTTGCGTCTTGTTGCCAGCTGAACATCCATGGACGCAACGCGACAGCATCGATAGCAACATGCTCAACGATAAAAGCTTACTGCTCTTAGGCGAGGGCCATTGTTTCCGTGATCAAGTCTTAGAAGCCTGCCCCACCACGCAAATGGGTAATCCCGAAAACCGCTATACAACGGTAGAAGCCAGCTCCTTAGAAACCATCCGTCACATGGTTGCATCAGGTCTTGGTGTCTCGGTCTTACCATTATCGGCGGTGGACAATCACCGTTATGCTGAAGGCGTGATTGCGGTACGCCCCTTTACTGCGCCAGCTCCGACGCGCACTGTCGCCATTGCCTGGCGCGCCACTTTTCCGCGCCCGAAAGCCATTGATGTACTGATGGATGCCATTCGTCAGTGCGCTGCCGCACAAGCCCAACACGAGCAGTAAGCATGACAGATTTACTGGTGCACACCCCGATCACCGTACTTAAAGGTGTCGGTCCGGCGGTTGCGGAAAAACTGGCCAAAGTCGGTTTAGAAAACTTGCAAGATGTGCTGTTTCACTTACCATCACGCTATCAAGATCGCACCCGCATCACGCCAATTGGTGCGCTGCGCCCTGGCCAAGATGCGGTAGTGGCAGGCGTAGTAATGGCCGCTAATGTGATGATGGGCAAACGCCGTAGCTTGTTGGTGCGCATTCAAGATGGTAGCGGCGGTTTAACCTTACGTTTTTTCCATTTCAGCATGGCGCAAAAAAACGCCCTAGAAAAAGGTGTGCAGGTGCGTTGTTATGGCGAAGTGCGGCCTGGCGCAACCGGTCTGGAGATTTATCATCCAGAATACCGCGTGCATAACCCCAATGAAGAACAACCACTGCAAGCCACGCTCACGGCCATTTACCCCACCACCGAAGGTCTGACCCAGCAACGTTTACGAGACCTGTGCGTGCAAGCTCTAGGCTACTTAAATGCGCGCAGCTTACCGGACTGGCTACCGCCTGCAATGATTGCCGAATACCAACTCGGCGCACTGGACCAGGCGATTCGTTATTTGCATCAACCGCCACCGGATGCCGACCTCGAAGAGCTGGCTGAAGGTGTGCATTGGGCGCAACAGCGTTTGGCCTTTGAAGAAATGCTTACCCATCAACTGTCCATTCAGCGTGTGCGAGAAAGTCTGCGCCAGCAGCGCGCGCCGCAACTGCCGCTCGCAACGAAACTGCCGCAGCTTTTTTTGCAGAATCTTGGGTTTACCCCAACCGGCGCGCAGCAACGGGTTGGTGCTGAAATCGCTTGGGATCTGAGCCAAAACGCACCCATGTTGCGCCTGGTACAAGGTGATGTCGGTGCTGGTAAAACCGTAGTCGCCGCCCTCGCCGCTTTGCAAGCACTGGAAGCTGGCTATCAAGTTGCCTTGATGGCACCGACAGAAATTCTTGCCGAACAGCATTTTATCAACTTCAGCAAATGGCTCGCGCCGCTAAATATTGAAGTGGCTTGGTTGGCCGGCAAACTCAAAGGCAAAGCGCGTAGCAGTGCTTTAGCGCAGATTGCCAGCGGCGTACCGATGGTGGTCGGCACCCATGCTTTATTTCAAGATGAAGTGCAGTTCCACAACTTGGCTTTGGCAATTATTGATGAGCAGCACCGCTTCGGTGTGCAGCAGCGCCTTGCTTTACGTAAGAAAGGTGTCGATGGTCTGTACAGTCCGCACCAGTTGATTATGACCGCCACCCCGATCCCACGCACCTTAGCCATGAGCGCCTACGCTGATCTCGACACTTCCGTACTGGATGAGTTGCCGCCGGGACGCACCCCGGTTAACACCCTAGTGCTCAGTGATACACGCCGCCCGGAAGTGATTGAGCGGGTGCGTGCCGCCTGTTTAGAAGGTCGCCAAGCCTATTGGGTTTGCACCCTGATTGAAGAATCGGAAGAGCTAACCTGCCAAGCCGCAGAAAGCACCTTTGAGGATCTAACCTTAGCCCTGGTCGGACAAAAAGTCGGGCTGATTCATGGCCGGATGAAACCCGCCGAGAAAGCTCAGGTGATGGATAGCTTTAAGCGTGGCGAATTGCAGCTGTTGGTTGCCACCACGGTGATTGAAGTGGGCGTTGATGTGCCCAATGCCAGCTTAATGATTATCGAGAATCCAGAGCGCTTAGGTCTTGCGCAATTGCACCAACTGCGTGGCCGCGTAGGCCGCGGTAGCACCGCCAGTCACTGCGTACTGCTTTATCATGCACCGCTGTCGCAAATTGGCCGCGAACGTTTGGCGATTATGCGGGAAACCAATGACGGTTTTATTATTGCTGAAAAAGATTTAGAGCTGCGCGGCCCAGGCGAAATGCTTGGCACCCGGCAAACCGGTTTACTGCAATTTAAAGTGGCAGACTTGATGCGTGACGCACCGCTGTTGCCGGCGGTACGCGATGCTGCTTGCCAGTTGCTCGAACAATGGCCAAACCATGTCAGTCCACTGTTAGAGCGTTGGCTGAAACAGGGTCAGCAATACGGTCAAGTTTAATCGGCGCTTAAAAACTCACGCACTCGCTGCGCTGCTACTTCAGGGTATTGCTGCATAAAGCAATGCCCGCCCTGCACCTGTTCAGTCAGCAGATTGCTATTGCTTTTGCGCCACAGCGCGGCGGACTTAATCACAAAAGGAAAAGTGTCCGCGCCATACATCATCAATACTGGCGCTTGCACCTGCCGCAAAGAGCGCCATAAAGCATTGGGCGCGGAACTGAAAATAGTCGCTTCCAACTGCGGTGAGCATTTTAACTGCACGCCGTCTTGATCACCGGGGCGCAGAGCATGATCAACAAAAGCTGTCAGCGCTTCTGTCGTCCAACCTTTAAAAGCGCCACGACCGGTTAAGCTGGCATAAGCAGACTGTCGATCAGGCCAATGCATACGACGCACTGCGGTTTTCTTTGCAAGAGCATTAAACCCATTAAAGCGCAGGCGCTCAGTGGTTTTGATAAAGATTTGTAAACCTGGGGTAAAAATCACCGGATCCAGCAGCACCGCACACTTAAACAACTGCGGATGCCGCGCCATAATCAAGCTGGTTAACACGCCGCCAAAGCTATGTCCCACTGCATACACAGAGGCATTGCCAAATTGACTGCGCTGCGCTTGAAAGGCCTCGACAGCCAACTCAGCATTACGATTCCAACCCAGAAAACGCGCACCGGCATCACTGTCGCCATGCCCTTGGATATCACACAGCCATAAATCAAAATCAGCACTTAAGCGCTCTAGCATTGGTTCATACACACGCCCACACAGACCATTACCATGCAAAAAATGCAAGACTGGCTTACCTGACGGAATACTGTGCCAGCCGCGTAACGTGATCTGTGCTGAGGTGGTATATGCCCATGGCTGTAAGTTCATGCGGGAGTTGTTCCTAATTATTTTCAGGGTAAATTACAGGATCACACGACAAGCGGCTAGCTCGGCGCTTAGACGCTGTTGATCTTGCGCCTCAGTAAAGATCAATTCCAAGCGCGAGTCTTTACGCCATTCACTGTTTTGCCAATGGATACTTTGTCCATCCAAGGCATTCCCCGATAGCCAACCGGCATTCGTATGCAACACGCATTTAGCTCGCCGCCAAGGCATCTGCAGCAACCACATTTGTACCCGCATCAACTCAAACTGTTGCGAGGGATGCCAGCGCCAGCCAATACTCCAGCCATCTGCTTGTGCATTAACTGAACAGATCGGCTGCTGCGGATCACGCCAAAGCACTCCCGTAGCGACACGGCTTGGCGCGAAACCATCCACCGCAGTCTGCCCTGCTTGCTGCTGATGGCCCGGCAGTATCTGATAAGCAAGCTGGCCTTGACGCGTACAGAGCACTGGCAGTGGCGCAACGGCTTGCTGCCAGCGCTGCTCTTGCTCAGCAGTCATGCCATCGCATTTATTCACCAGCAATAAACCGGTTTGCGCCAACAAAGCGGGCTCAATGGCAGCCAATGCGCTATCGCTGACAACTTTCTGGCCATCCAGCACCAACACTAGCGGCTGTACCGCCAACACATCCAACCATGGCACATCTCGTAGCTGCTCAACTAACTGCAATGGATGCCCCAAACCCGATGGTTCAATAAACAAACGATCAGGCTTAGCTTTGCGCAGCAGTTGCACCAAAGCCACTTGAAACGGCACACCATTGACGCAGCAGACACAGCCGCCGGCCACTTCAGTAAAACTAACTCCCTCTTGCTCGCCATCGAGTAACGCGCTATCCAGACCAATCTCACCAAACTCATTGATTAATACCGCCCAGCGCTCATGCTCTGGACGCTGCGCCAGCAAGCTGCGCAAAACACTGGTTTTACCAGCGCCCAAAGTACCTGAAATCACATGGGTAGGAATGTGCTGCAACATAGGCCAAGACTCACTCGGGAAATGCTAAAAGAATGCGTCACCTTAACAAAAATGTATTATCCATGCGCAGCACTTCACCTTAATCAATAGCTTGGTTAAGATGGCTCAGCTTATTCACCCTCTTGGAGCTTTTAATGCGCGCTTGTTATGCCTTTTTGCTATTACTGATTAGCCAAAATATTTTGGCTCAAGCCTGCATTATTGAATCGGTAAATGAGCAAGTTGAAGTGAAAATTTGCCAGCAAAACAACAACATTCCTGAGCAGCTGTTTAAGACGGGTTTTTGCCAACCACAGTTAAAAGGACAAAAAACCACCGTCACTTTTGTTGATGACTGTCCCAGCGGCTCATTTGGTATCTGCCGTAGTGCACAATCAGTAGGTGTGCCTTACCAGCAAGACATTTACTATTACGGCGTAGCAACCGATGCGCTCTATCTCAAGCCAGCCTGTGAACAGCAAAGCCAAGGCACTTGGGTAACCGAAGAACAATAAGCCTGCGCTGTCAGGTTCAACCCCTCGCCACAAACGCCTGTGCCAGACACATTGTCCCTTATTGCGCAAAAACTCGAAGCGAAGCCTTTTAGTGCAATAATAATGATATTAACATTCAATAATATTCATTGGATTACAAACAAGTAGCGCCCTAGCATAGCCTTATTGATTTAAGTCAACTGCCGAGTGCTGCGCCACATCATTGTGGCCTCATCACAGCAGACATCTTCAACACTTAAGGAGGATGGCGTTGCTCGTTGCTGTTCAAGCTCTTTGCTCAGTGCCCGAGCACCTGCGCTAAACGTATTATGAACACTGCAACTCAGCAGGCTCAAGCCTACAACTATAAAGTCGTTCGCCAATTCACCATTGCCACCTTAATTTGGGGGCTAATAGGGATGAGTATGGGCGCGTTTATCGCCGCTCAACTGGTCTGGCCAGAACTGAACTTTAATCTTCCTTGGACCAGTTTTGGTCGCATCCGCCCGATTCACACCAACTTGGTGATTTTCGCTTTTGGTGGCTGTGCACTGATCTCCACCTCTTTTTATATTGTCCAGCGCAGCTGTTATGCACGTCTGCCCTCAGACACTGCCGCCAGTCTGTTTTTTTGGGGCTGGCAAGCGATGCTCATTGCCACAGTGATCAGTTATGCGCTCGGTTACACCACCACTAAAGAATATGCAGAGATGGAATGGCCTTTCGCGATTGCCTTGACGGTGCTCTGGGTCACTTATGCTTGGTTGTTTTTTGGCACCATTTTGCAGCGTAAAACCTCACATATTTATGTCGCCAACTGGTTTTATGGGGCGTTTATTATTGTCACTGCGATGGTGCATATCATTAACCACGCAGCGATTCCGGTGACTCTACTGAAATCCTATCCGCTCTACTCAGGCGCTACTGACGCCATGGTGCAATGGTGGTTTGGTCACAGCGTAGTTGGTTTTATTCTGTCAGTCGGCTTCCTCGGCATGATGTATTACTTCGTACCGAAACAGGTCAATCGTCCGATTTATTCTTATCGTTTATCCATCGTGCACTTTTGGGCGATTATCTCGATCTATATCTGGGCCGGCCCGCACCATCTACACTACACCGCGTTGCCAGACTGGGCACAAAGCCTCGGTATGGCGATGTCAATTATCCTGCTAGCACCAAGCTGGGGAGGGATGATTAACGGCATGATGACCCTATCTGGCGCTTGGCATAAATTACGCAGCGACCCAATCTTGCGCTTCTTAGTCGTGGCTTTGGCCTTTTACGGTATGTCGACTTTTGAAGGCCCGATGATGGCGATCAAAACCGTCAACTCACTGTCGCATTACACCGACTGGACTATTGGTCACGTGCATGCCGGCGCTCTAGGCTGGGTGGCGATGATCAGTTTCGGTAGCCTCTATCACATGATTCCAAAACTCTGGGACCATGCGCAAATGTACAGCACCCGTTTGATTAACGTGCACTTCTGGTTGGCTACCGCCGGTACAGTAATTTACATCGCAGCGATGTGGGTCAACGGTCTGACTCAAGGTTTAATGTGGCGTGCGATTAACGACGACGGCACGCTGTCTTACTCCTTTGTTGAAGTGCTCGAAGCCTCCCATGCCGGCTATATCGCACGCTTAATTGGCGGTTCATTGTTTGTTCTCGGCATGCTGCTGATGGTGGTTAATACCTGGCTGACCTTGCGTCGACCTGCACAGCAGTCCGTCCAACAGCATCTCAATGAAGCACAAACTGCGGAGGTGTAACTGATGCCTATTATCTTAAGCATTGTTCTTATCGTGGCAGGCTACTGGAGCTTCAAGCACATGAGCCTGTTGGACATGGAGCAAGCCTCAATGCTGCCTTTTGCTGATGATCCAGAAGCGGCAAAACGTGTTGAGCAAGAAACCGGGCGCGCCTGTCTGCCTGAGCACTTAGCCCAGCAAATTGCTTTGCAGGCCTAGCGACTACGGATTACTCACATACCCCATAACCCTTCAACAACGGCACCTTATGTGCCGTTGTTTTTGTATATCAGCTCTATTATTTGGAACCTTGCACGTGCGCGCTCAATGGATTAAAGCCTTTACCCCGCTGTCCCTTAACATCCCTCCAAAACAATGGTTACGCGCGGCCAGCGGTGCTTTTCTTGGCGTGCTGGCATCGGTGTTATGCAGTCATTTTTTCTTTGGTAGTCAGATTGCGATGAGCTTGGCCGCACCGATTGGCGCATCGGCAGTATTACTGTTTGTCACCTCCGCCACACCTTTGGCGCACCCTTGGTCAATCTTGGCCGGTAATCTTCTATCAGCGGTCATTGGTGTCTTTTGCGCTTTATATCTTGAAGAAACCGGATTCAGAGCAGCAGCCGCTGTCAGTTTAGCGATTATCAGCATGCTCGCCTTACGCTGCTTGCACCCGCCCAGTTGCGCCGTCGCTTTAGTGGTCACGCTCAATCCTAATCTGCATGCATTAGGTTTTGCCGTACTGATTCCAGTGGTCAGCCAAACATTAGTATTGCTGTGTGTTGCCCTAGGCTTTAATAACTTGACCGGAACCGCCTACCCACGTCCAGCCACTCCTGCGCCAAAAAACATCCATAACACTGCTGATCCGTTGCCGATTGCACGCACAGGTTTTAACGAAGAGGACTTAGATAAAGCCCTCAATGAGTTCGGCACCTACGTCGATGTTCGCCGTGAAGACTTAGAAGACTTGTTACGCCTGACCGAACAACACACCTTTAAGCGTCGTACTGAGCATTTAACTGCCGTTTCTATTATGTCCCGTGATTTGCGCACCGGACACCCGGAAATGCCCATTGAAGAAGCTTGGATTCGCTTGAAAGAACACCGTTTAAAAGCCTTACCTGTGGTCGATCAACACCGGCGTTTAGTCGGGATTATCACCTTGGTCGATCTACTCAAGTATTTTGAACTGGATGCGCCAATCAGCCGTTTCCACCGCCTGCGCTATTTACGCAACAAGCGTCTTAAACACATTATGACTACCCCGGTAATTAGCGTGAACTTTGATACGCCATTGGTGGAACTGGTGAGTTTGCTAACTGATCACGGTCTACACTATATGCCAGTGATTGATGAGCACCGCCAATTGGCTGGGATTATTACTCAGACCGATTTAATTGCCGCGCTGTACCGGGGCTGGCTCTCCCAGGTTCAATAGAGCAAGCGATCTTGGGTTTGCAGCCAGTTAACATCTTCATGCATTAATTGCTTTAACACGCTTAATGCATGCTGCAGAGGCTCACTGGGTTGCGACTCAGCATAGACAATGTAAACAGGCCAAGAAAATTCTGGCGCATGCGCCACGCGCTGTAAGGTGCCTTCAGCAATATGCTGCTCCACGACCCGGGTTCTAAAATAACCACGACCACCTTCTTGCAAAATTGTATGCAAAGCCAGTGGCCCTAGATTACAACGCAAAGCACTGTGCGCGTGCTCCGGCAGCACCGCATCATGTTGCTGGCGAAACAACCCACCCCAATCGACATAGATGTAAGGGTCTGGCTGTTGCACCGATTGCACTTGCACCAGTTTCTCTTCAAGAATCTGCTCAACCTGCAAACCTGGCCAATAATGCGGCTGATGCATCAGTACAGCATCTAACTCAGCGCTTTCTAATTTTTTACATAGCGTATTGACGTCATAAACGCTGGCATTCACCGCATAGCTGGTCTGTTGCTTTGACAACTGCATAAACCAGTCTTTCAGTAACGGATTCCACAAGCTGGTTTCTGCCGCCAAGCGCACCTGCACTTGTAAGCTCTCGGGAAAAGGCAAAGCGTTACGCGCAGCCTCCCAAGTCTGCAGCAGTTGATGGGCGTAATGGACAAAGTGCTCTCCGTGCACAGTCAAGCTAGCGCCGGCGCGGTTACGTACAAACAGTGGACAATTAAGCTGCGCTTCAAGGTTTTTAACTCGCGCGGTGACTGTGGTCTGAGTCACACACAATTGCTCAGCTGCAGCAATAAAACTACCGCAACGAACAATCACTAAAAATGTGCGAGCAAGTTCTATATCCATAACCGCTTAAACCCATCTGTACTGCAGCAAACTTTTAGTTTACTGGGATTAAATTGCGCAGAATTCTGGCCAATCTGCATCAGAGTCTGCGAACATAGGCAAAATCATACTAGATTCACGATTATGACGCAGATATCAACAGAACAACTGATTAAAGAGTGGCAAGTGTTGCTCGAGAGCACGTCAAAAAACATTTATCGCTGCGCTCAACAATTGGCACAGCAGCATGCTCCACAGCTTGCCGAAAGCTTCTACAAGCACATGTTGGAAGACCCGCACGCGGCACAGTTTTTATCCAACGAGCAAGTACAAGAGCGGCTTAGCGGATCGATGCAAAACTGGATTATCACTTTGTTCAGCTTGACCGTTGCTGACGATTTACGCCCTATAATTGCTCAGCAAAAACATATTGGTGACGTGCATGCGCGCATTGATATTCCTGTGCATCTGGTCTTACGCGGCGCACGGGTATTAAAAGAAACCGTAGCGCGTCTATTAAACGGCCACGCCGAGCAAGCCGAATGCTTAAGTTTTACCTCGGCATTGATCGATATGGCCATGGAGGTCATGAGCCAAGCCTATTCAGCGTCCAATGATAAAAACTCCCGTGCCGAAGAGTCTTATCGTTTATTTTCTATTGCGCAAAACTCCGCGCATGAAAAAGAACGTCAGCGTGCTGCCCTGCTCAACTGGGAAAACCAAGTGATGTTCGACATCGCCATGGGGCTGCAGTTTAATCAATTGGGCACCTTGGCCGCCTCCGAGTTTGGCTTATGGTTTCGCCACAAAGGCGCACATGCCTTTGAAGGTGCAGATGAAACAAGCTTAATCAGTGCCAGTATTGATCAAATCGATACTGTTATTCTGCCCATGTTTAAACTTGCACAACAGCAACCAGAGCAACACCAACAATTGCTGCGTAGCCTGCATGAACAGGCGCGCAGTATTGCCTACCACTTAGAAACTTTGTTTGCGCAAGTTAACGAACTCGAAAGTGGTCGTGATGTGCTTACCCACCTGCTCAATCGTAAATTTTTACCGGTCGTCCTGAGTAAGGAAATCAACTATGCGCGCCAGCATAAGCGCCATTTTTGTATTTTAGTGATCGACGTTGATAACTTTAAAAATATTAATGACAGCCACGGTCATGAAGTCGGCGATATTGTTTTGCAACAACTGGCGGTTTTACTGAGTAATGGCTGTCGTAGCGGTGACTACGTGTTCCGCCAAGGCGGTGAAGAGTTCCTAATGCTGCTGGTCGACATCACTGCAGAAAAAGCAGCCAAAGTAGCGGAAAAATTGCGCCTCTTGATAGAAAAAGAGGAGTTTCGCCTGCCCCATGGTTTGGTACTAAAAATCACTATCAGTATTGGGCTGGCGCAATACAGCGGCCACCCTGATCCACAGAAACTGGTAAACCGCGCCGATGATGCGTTGTACATGGCCAAAGGCCAAGGCCGTAACCGTGTAATTGTTGCCGACTGAGCAAAGCTCAAGCAATCGTGTATAACATGCTAACAATTGTTCAACCCGCCAGCTTGCAAGGTTCGTTATAATGATGCTTAGATTGGCTGAACTTGCTGCTAGCAAAACGATGGCACATCGCGCTCATACGCGGAACTGGCGTACTGAGCAACGGTCTATTACTATGCAGTCAAGGTTACTGACCGCTTAAATATTCTATTGGAGTTCGAGAATGCGCAATTTTGTTATGTCTTTTTTATTGGTAGGCGCTAGCCTCTTGGGTTCTACCGTGTTTGCGCAAGAGTTGGTTGAAGGTCGTAACTTCATCACTTTAGCCAGCCCAGTACCAACTGCACAGCCAGAAAAAATCGAAGTGGTTGAGCTGTTCTGGTATGGCTGCCCACATTGCTATCAATTAGAGTCGACCATTAACCCTTGGTCCGCAGCACTGCCTGAAGACGTTAACTTTGTGCGCATCCCTGCCATGTTCGGCGGTATTTGGAATGTTCACGGTCAGTTATTTTTAACCTTAGAAGCAATGAAAGTTGAAGATACAATCCATGACAGTATTTTTGATGCCTTACACAACTCAGGTCGTAAGTTATCAACAGTAAGCGATATTACTGATTTCGTTGTCAGCCAAGGTGTTGATAAAGAGCAGTTCAGCAAAACCTGGAACTCTTTTAGCGTTAAAAGCCAAATGGAAAAAGCTAAGAAACTCGCCCTAGCTTACCAAATCAGTGGTGTTCCAGCCATCGTAGTCAATGGCAAATACCGTTTTGATATTGGTATGGCTGGTGGGTTACAAGAAACTGTCAATGTTGCCGACGCCTTGATTCAAAAAGAACGTCAATCAAAATAGGATAATGCCGTGCTGATGCCTCGTCGCTTTAGCAAAGATCGTCCAATTGTTTTATGTGATGCCAACCATAATGCGCTGTGCGTACCCGATGCGTTACCATGCAACGAACAGCGTATTCGTTTATTGAGTTTTAATATTCAAGTTGGTATTAGCACCAGCGCGTATCGTCACTACGTTACGCGCAGCTGGAAACACTTAATTCCGCACCAAGAACGCTACCGCAATCTGGAAAAAATCGGCTTTTTACTCAACGATTTTGACATCGTTGCTCTACAAGAAGCCGATGGCGGCAGTCTCCGCTCAGGTTACATTAACCAAGTGCAGCAACTGGCGCAGCTCGGTAACTTTCCGTACTGGTATCAGCAACGTAACCGTAACTTGGGCCCGTTTGCACAGCACAGTAATGGCTTATTAAGTCGTTTGCAGCCCAATAAACTGGAAGATCACCCACTGCCAGGCCCTGCTGGTCGTGGCGCAATTTTGGCGAAAATTGGTGACGGTGCGGATGCCATCGCGGTAGTGTCTATGCACTTGGCACTTGGCACACGAGCACGTAATCGCCAACTGGACTATGTCCGCGAGATTGTCAGTGATTATCAGCATGTCGTGTTGATGGGTGACATGAATACCCATGCCCATGAGCTACTCAGCAACTCACCTTTGAGTTCGCTAAATCTGCGTGCGCCGCAAGCGGCAGCTACATTTCCAAGCTGGAAACCGCAGCGCTGCTTAGATCATATTTTGATTAGTTCTGAACTCGATATCGCCAACATGGCAGTGTTACCAATCCCGATATCCGATCATTTACCGGTTGCGATGGACATTATTCTGCCCAATCTCGCAGTTAAAGCCCCTTACGAGTTACTCAAGCACTAACAGCGACGGCCCAAGCCAGAGGCGCAGCAAACAATAGACGTCTGCTAGCGCCGCATCTTCTCGCTCAACGCAGCGATCATCCGATCGCCGTTGAGCCTGTTTGCATAAACGCTTAAATCAGCTCTAAATCAGCCAGCTTTTGCTCAAGCCCTGCTAAATCTGGAATCTTCGCCACTTCACCATCAATGCTCACGGCATCCAACTCTAGAGCTTGTAACGGCTCATCAGACAAGCGCTGCAAGCTGTCGTCAATGCGTACTGAACGTGGAATACCCTTAATCAACAATGCGAAGAAACGAAACTTAGGACGACCACCAATAGCGTTAATGATCACCACTCGGGCGCTATCTAAATCAACTGGGGTGTCATTTTCAACGGCTTCAAGAGCTAGCAACGGTAGGCTTAAATCACGCCAAGCAATTTGTCCCAGCAGCCAATTGGGTGAGTTTTCAGCCGGCTGCACGTTGCGATACGCCACCAACTCAGCAACCGCAGTGTTGGGTACTAACAATAATCGATCACTCAGAGTCAGCAGTAAACCGGTGATTTGGGCTACTGTCTGCTCGCTAGCAAGTGCTTGCGTCATGATATTTTCCTTTCAATGTCATCATTATGTTGTGAGTATTGGTTTGACACATACTGTACTAGTGCTTGAGCTAAAGCTCGTGGCGTGCCGCTTAAAGAGCTACAACCAGCATTGCGCACGCTATCTGGCATACTGGAGCAGGCGCAGCTATCGGCGTTTTGCGTCCACACTGGCGCACCTTGTTGCTGTACATATTCGGCAGCAATACTGCCATCACTGCCCATCCCACTAAAAACAATCACGCCACAGTTTTGACCATAATGCTGCGCTAAATTAGACATCATCTGCTCAATGGAAGGACTATAAGGACCATCCCATGGCGTCTCAAGTGCGCGCATATAGCCATCATGAGAAAACTTTAACTCATGCTGCACGGGCGCAATAACCACCTCACCTTCACGCACACAAGGATGTTCACTGATGAGTCGCACTGGCCATTCACTGTGCCGTCCAACCGCTTGCGGCAAACTGCCTTCAAAGTGTGGGTCAATATGCTGGGCGTAGATAAAACCTACGGGCAAACCATTTGGCAGCATATCTAAAAACGCTTTGACCGCTTGTGGCCCACCCATCGACGCGGCCAACAACCAGACTTGCTTAGCCTGCGGTCCTGGCATGCCGTTAGGCTGCGAAAAGCACTGCGGCAACTCGATGCGCTGCTCTGGCACTGCGTTTGCCATAGAAACGAGCGGTACATCAGTGACCGCTTGGACAACCCCTAGGTGCTGAGTTAAATGCGTAATTTTCTTAAGTAAACTACGCTCCCAGCGAGGGTAGTCTTCAGAACTACGCTCAGGCGCAGAGCCTTCACCAAATAAAACAGGCGCACGGGGCTCACCTAAGAAATAATCCAAGACAATACAGTCATCGTCATCATCGTTAGAAGACTCGGTACCGTACAGCCATAAATCAGTTTCACAGGCCTGTAAAAAATCAAGATTTAAGTGTTGCGGGTCACTGTTGAGAACAACTTGGTAACCTTGCTTCAGAAGGAACTGTTGCAAGATATGCCGTTGCAGCGAGGTATCCGCTACAACGGCAATTCGAATCACTGCAAGGCTAGTCATCGCTCTTGATCAATTTATGAATTGCTTCGAGCAAAACAGTTTCTTGATAAGGCTTGCCTAAGTAATCGTTGACACCAATCGCCATCGCACGCTCACGGTGCTTCTCACCAGTACGCGAGGTAATCATGATGATTGGTAAGTCTTTCAAGAACTCATCGTGGCGCACCAGCGTTGCAACCTCAAAGCCATCCATACGCGGCATCTCAATATCGAGCAGCATAATGTCTGGTTTAGTTTCTTGCAGTTGCGCAATCGCATCCATGCCGTCTTTCGCGGTCAGTACGTTCATGCCATGACGCTCAAGCAGACGGGTGGTCACCTTACGTACAGTGATCGAATCATCCACGACCATAACCAGCGTAGCTTTACTCTTATCAGACTCAATCGCTTCCAGCAGAGTCATCTCAGAAGCGTTTGTCACACCTTTACGCGTGTAGTCAGTACGGATCGTGGCCAGTAAGTCGAGAATCACGACCACACGGCCATCCCCGAGGATGGTTGCGCCAGAAATACCATGCACGTTAGCAAATTGTGGCCCAACACTTTTTACCACAATCTCGCGAGAACCAGCCAGCACATCAACTTGCACAGCAACCGCATACTCGTTGGAGCGTACTAAAATAACCGGTAACGGCAGTGTCTGTCCGACCAGCTTAGGATGCTGGCCATTATTGAGCAGGTCGCCAATGTACTTCAGCTCATAGTTCTGACCAGCGTACTCAAAACTCGCAGGCTTACCTTCATCGCGCTCTTGCTCGTAAAGGGCTTCGAGCTCGTAAGGTGAAATCCGCACAATACCTTCAATGGTATTCAATGGAATCGCGTAGGAGTCTTCGCCTGCCATTACCATCAATGCACGGTTAACCGACACGGTGAAAGGTAAGCGAATATAGAACGTCGTGCCTTTGCCGAGAGCCGAGTCGATGCTGATTGAACCACCGATTTTCTTAATCTCAGCGCTCACCACATCCATGCCCACGCCACGTCCAGAAATTTGTGTCACTTGGCCTGCAGTAGAAAAACCTGCGTGCAAGATAAACTGCATAATCTCTTGATCAGTCAACGATGCATCGCTGGTCATTAAACCGCGCTCGATGGCTTTATTGCGCACTGCTTCCAAGTTGATACCAGCACCATCATCAGACAGCACCAGTAAAATATCAGCGCCTTCACGACTGAGCTCTAAGCGAATGGTACCGCTCGCTGGCTTATCGAGGGCTTGGCGTTTTTCTGCAGACTCGATACCGTGGTCAACCGCGTTACGCAGCATGTGCTCAAGTGGCGCAAGCATGCGCTCAAGCACAGTACGGTCAACTTCACCTTCGGCGTTAGCAACCACAAATTCGACTTTCTTATGCAACTCACCAGACACCTGGCGCACCACACGACGCAAGCGTGGTAGCAAACGATCGAACGGCACCATGCGCGTACGCATCAAGCCTTCTTGCAGCTCGGTATTGACTCGCGCTTGTTGCAGCAACAGAGTCTCTGCATCGCGGCTACGCACCCCGAGGGTTTCTTTTAAGTCCAGTAAGTCAGAGGATGACTCAAACAGTGCACGCGATAATTGCTGCAGCTGTGAATAACGGTCCATTTCCAGCGGGTCAAAGTCTTCGTAACCTGCTTTCTCTGTCTCAGCCTGGTGACGACTTAAGATTTGCGCTTGAGTTTCTGTATCGAGGCGACGTAACTGATCACGGACACGATCAATCGTTGCTTCCATCTCGCCCAAGGTAAAGCCAAAGTCACTGACTTGTTGCTCAACCCGGCCACGGAAAATAGAGGTTTCACCCGCTAAGTTAACCAGGTCTTCAAGGAGTTCTGCAGGCACCCGCACTTGTTCTTGCGGGGCACGCTGAGCACTGTTTTCTGCCGCTTGTAACTGCGCTTTCTCAACAAAAGGCAGCACTTTATGCTCAACAACCTTACGGCCAACTTCACTGATCGTCACAATCGGTGCGGCAAACTGTAGAGTCTTATTCTCTTCAGGTGCGGTTTGTTCAGGCTGGACAAGTTGCTGAGCTAATAAATGCTCTGGCAACGTCTGACGAATTTCTGCTACTGCAGCCAGCAACTTCTCGCAAGCACCACGGAAGTTATCCTGCAAACTTTCAGGCCACGGCTGACCTTGCTCTGATGCAGCAAATAATTCGCTTTCTAGCTCATGGCTGAGATCACCAACGCTTTGCGCTTCGGCTAAGCGTGCACCACCTTTGAGGGTATTTAAAACGCGCAAGGCATCTTGCAAGGCTTGCTCAGTCTGCTCGCCGCTTTCAAAACCACTCAAGGCCGCAGTTAACTCAGTTAACAGCTCATCAGCTTCCACGATGAAGATACTTGACACTTCATCTTGTTTCTCCTGACTACGCTCTTGAACAGGCTGCACATGCACGCTACTTGGTATTTCAAGCTGTTCAGTCTGATTGAAACGCATGCGCTTAATTTGAGAAATCAGTGCCTGTCCATCAGGTAGTTTTTTATCATCACGTACTGATTCCAGCATGACCGCTAAAGTGTCATGACTGTTTTGCAATACATCAATAGCGCTGCTGCTAATTTTTAACTTACCAACACTTAGGTCTTCGTATAAAAACTCGAGCTCATGGGCTAAATTTAGAATTTCTGGGATTTCAGCCATGCCCGCACCACCTTTGAGGGTATGCAAATCACGCTGTAAGGTTTCCAGCTCTAAAGTGTTGTCGGTTTGTACAATCCAACGCTGCAATGCCGCAGTAGCACTTTCAATAATCTCAAAACCTTCATCAAGGAAGATTTCGACCAACTCTGGATCGCGAAAATCTTCCGCAGTCTCAGTAGCGCGAGCTGTTTGAGCGTCGCTAGTCAGTTGTCCTGCCCGCTCAGTCTCTAGATCAAGACTGCTAGAAGTGTCCGCAGATGCAGTCAATGATAGCTCGTCACTTTCATCCAGCTCATCGTCAAAACTATCTAACTCGAAAGAATCATCAGCGACGTTACTAAGCTCGCTAGCGTTAGTGTCATCCGATTTGTTTAGCTCATCTTCTAAGGTCACCGCTTGCCAACTGGCTTCAGCAGCTGCTGTTAGGGTGTCATCGCTAAACTCAGCAAAACTTGCTTCTGCTTCTGCTTCTGCTTCTGCTTCTACCGGTGCCTCTATTTCGATTTCTTCATCAGCTTCTACCGCTAGCTCTACTTCTTCGGCGGCATCTAAATCAACTGCAGCGGCAAGTGGCTCATCAGAGTCAAGGCTATCAGCGTCCTCACTAAACTGAGTAATTTCGCCGCGACGGAAAGCTTTCATGCTTTCAATCAGTGCGTTGGGCTGCTGCATGGATTGACGCGCTTGCAACTGCTCTAGCAGTACTGCTAAACGGTCATGCCCGCGTAACAAAATATCGCCCAGATCACTGCTATGGCTATAACGACCATCCAACAAGCCTTCATATAAAGACTCAAGTTCGTGGGCTAAATCACCAACCGGCTTAATTTCAGCCATGCGTGCACCACCCTTGAGGGTGTGTAAATCACGCAATAAAGCAGACATCACGTTACTTTGCGGAGCAGCCAACCATGCTTCTAAGGACTCACCGGCGCTTTCCAGTAAATCCATCGCCTCTTCAAGGAAGATTTCAACCATCTCCTCGTCCAGCATCGACAGATTAAACTCTTCGGCAGTATCAACCGCTGCAGGCTTTACAGGAGCATCGGCAGCACTAACAGGCGCAGTCAACTCAGCAGCATCGCGAGTCTCTGCCGCTGCAAACGGCGAATCCGCAACAGCGGTTTGGGTTAGCTCAATTTCAGCATCCGACTCAAGTTCTTGCTCTACTTCAACATCAGAAGTTAACTCCAACTCAGACTCTAAGCTCAACTCAGCTTCAGGCAAGGTCTCAAGGGTCAACGCAGAGAACTCGTCTGATAAGTCTAGCTCGCCTGCGTCAGCAACCATCGCGATAGGCTCAAGAGCCTCTTTAGCGACAAATTCGGCAGCGGTCTCAAGCTCAATATCCAGACTCAGATCTTCTTCAGGCAACGCATCCAGCGTCATCTCAGAGAACTCATCTGATAAATCGAGCGCGCCTTCGTCAGCAACCATCGCCATAGGCTCAAGAGCCTCTTTAGCGACAAATTCGGCAGCGGTCTCAAGCTCAATATCCAGGCTCAGCTCTTCTTCAGGCAACGCATCTAGCGCCATCTCAGAGAACTCGTCTGATAAGTCTAGATCGCCTGCGTCAGCAACTGTGGCAGCCGGCGCATAGGTAAGATCATCCAATTGCTCAGATGGCTTTAATTCTTCAGCCATTAACTCATAGAGCGCATCGATGCACTCTTGCTGTGGTTCAACCTGCAGACCTGCAGCCACCTGATCCATCATATTAATCAATGCATCATGGGCTTTTTTAGCTAAAGTGAAGAAGCGATCTTCAGTTAATAAACGACCACTTTCAACTGCTTGGTAGGTCTCAAGCAGGGCATTACAAATATCTTCAACCTGCGGCAACTCAGCCTGTTCAGCGCTGTGGCCCAGTCGCACTAACTCATCAAGTAATGCGGCCAGTTCTTGACGCTGGGTCGGATGCATCTGCCATTCCTGCAGTTGCTCATCCATATCCAGAAGGATATCCATACCCTCAGCAAGGAAAGTAGAAATAATCTTCGGATCGCGAGAAACTTTTGGATCACCATTTTTTTGATCTTCAGCATCCGCCAAGCGCTCGCGCATGACGCTCTCGATCTTTTCAATAAAAGCTTCAGAGCCGGCAATCGCTTTTAATGGTGTTGTTTCCAGTTGATCAATACCGACGCGCAATAACTGCTCTGCTTCGCTGAGCAATAAGGCTTCATTGAACTCAATAGCCAGTAAATTCGCCTGGTATTCTTTGGCAAGTTTTTCCAACACGCTAGCAATGTGCGCGATCGGTAAAATGCCCGCCATAAAGGCACTGCCTTTAAGGGTATGCAGCGCGCGCTGCAAATCATCACTAATCGTTTTTGGCAGCTGCTCAGCACATTCAGCTAAGAAACCTACTAGTGTCTGCAAATGCGCCTGAGCTTCATTATTAAAGATATCCAGCAATACCGGATCAATCGCTTCCTCGTCATCTGCCTGTTCGACAGACGGTGCGACTACAGCCTCAACAGGCTCAGAAATCTCAGCAACGATGCTCGACTCAGGCAGATCAAAGCTTGCCTCAAATTCATCGGCTTCTTCATAGCCGCCAAACTCATCAACGCTATCCCACTCAGGTGCGTCAGTTACTGCAACAGCGCCAGCAAAGTTTGGTAATGGCTCATTGCGTGCTAAAGCGTGGGCAACCGCAGCCAGCTGATCAACATCATCACGCTGACGTTGTTGTTGCTCCGCGTACTCAGTGGCCAACTCTGGGAACAGGGTAATCACATCGGCAATCACTTGCAGCACAGGTTCGCTGACCTCAATACTGCCTTCAATCACGCGATTGAGCATATTTTCGATCGACCAAGCCAGCTCGCCAGCGACTAGCGCGCGCACCATGCGACCACTGCCTTTTAGGGTGTGGAAAGCACGGCGGACTTCGGTCAACGCTTCTTGATCATCCTGATTGGCACGCCACTTCGGATAAAACTCATTGAGCGTTTCTAAAACTTCTTCAACTTCCTCAACGAAAACCTCTTGCAGCTCTTGATCAATCGGCTCTTCGTCTGCCGGTGGCGGCAAAATACTTGGTGGAACATCAGTCGCTGGAGGGTTCACACGCGCAATAGAACTCGACATCACATCTTCTAGCGAAAGCTCTGCAAACTCTTGCGTATTGGCCTCTGGCGCAATAATTTCCGGCAGCGCAACAGCGGGAATATCAGATAGATCCAGCTCTGCAGACTCACGAGCAACGGCAGTCGATGCTGGCTCGCTCTGCTCGTTAAAATCCAAATCTATTGAAACGTCTGTATCACTACCCATCGATAGGTCAGCAACAAAGTCACCGACTAAATCAGAAGCCGGCACAGCAGCCTCTAAATCAACTGTTTCAGTCAGCAATAGCTCGTCTGCGCCTTCGATTTCAGCGGCTGCGGCTGCAAGCTCAAGATCAAGGTCATCAAGGGTTGGTACATCAACAGCGTCGCCGCTATCAATAAAGCCATCATTGCCTAATGTAGGCAGTGCATCTGCCTCAACGCTCAGATTAGCAATGTCATCTTGATCTGCATCTAAAGCTAAATTGCTCCAGCTCTCGTCGGATGGCTCTTGCTCAGACGCGAAATCGTCCAAAACCGGCAAAGCTGTATCAGCAAAATCCACTTCAACCGTATCGGTAATAACCTGCTCTGCTTCAAGCTGAGGTAAGTCGTTGTCTGCAACAGCCAATGCTAAATACGGTGCATAGCCAAGACTGGTTAAGCTCTCCTCAGCAACATCTAGGATGGCTTCACCTTGGCTCACATGATCCTCAGCAAGACGCTCTAAATAATACTCAACGCTGGTAATCGCATCGGCCAGAGTATCGAGGTTCTGCCAGTTAGGAATCATTTTCTGTTCAAACAACTGCTCTTCGATATAACGACGGCAGGTCTCAACTAATGCAGCAGCGCGCTCCAACGGAATCATCACCAAGCCGCCACGCACTTGATTTAACAAGTACGGCACATTGGCTAAATGCTCATGATTCCACTGCGAAGCAATAAATTCGATAATGCCATCTTTGGCATGCTCTAAACCGGTGCGCGCTTCTTTGATGACAAGGCGATGAATCTGCCCGACATCGGTGGTTGGCATCAGCGTCTGTTCATTTTTGGTTTCGTCTGCTGATCCAGCCATACCGGTTAGGGTGGCTTCGATATACAGCAGAGCACCAGCGACATCCATCAACACAGCTTCAGACGGTTCTGTCTTGCCGTCAACCAGTGCCGCAACCACATCAATTTGATCCAACACTACTTTACGCGGCTGAGCAAAGCCCAGTACCGCTAGCGTATCGGAGATCTGCTTGAGTGGTGCTTGCAGAGCACTCAGCTCATTGAGCTTGCTACGATCACTGCGCACAAATAAATCTAAATTATCTTTAATACGTACCAATTCTTCGCATAAAGCGGCGACCACAGAGCGCATCGCACCACGGTCCGGGCCAGCCATGCGGGCACGTTCTTCGTCCAGCAACAACTCATTGGGTAACGCTTCATCGAGACGATACTGTTCATGTAAACGCTGCAAGCGCTCAGAGTTCGCTTGTGCTTTAGCAACGTAAAACAGAATATTTTTAACCAGTTCGATCGACGCCGGTTGATTGAGTCCAGGAGCTTGTTCAGCCACCAAACGGCGCAGTTCACTATCAACTTGACGTAGCAACGTGCGCACCGACGCACCGGTTTCAACACTGCCGTTAACCAAGCCATCAACTAGACCTGCAGACACCTGCCACAAGACTTCCAACGGTGCATCTTTACTCAGTGTTTCGAGACGCGCAAAAACTCGGGCCATGTAGCCTAAATTAGTCGGCAAATCTTGGCCGCGCAGTACACCAACCAGGGCAACCTGGAGCATTTGGCGTAATTTTCTCAGCAACACAGGCAGTTCAGGCACACTTAACTCTTGCAAGCGCGCAGCACTCAGCGGCGCATTCTCAGGAGGGAATGTAGGGGTAAACAAACTGGTTTCAGAGAGTAGCTTCTCACCGCGTGCTGCACGCAAATCATTGAGCAGCGGTAAAACAACCATAGGTAAGTCACGACGCGCAGTTTGAATGCGGTCTAAATACAAAGGCAATTGCAAAATAGCCTGCATCATCACTTCCAGTGACTCTGCCAAGTTATTGACGCGATTTTCTAATAACGCTTGCGCCAACTGCTCCATTTCTTCGGCGAGCAAGGCTGCGCCAAAGAACTCAACCATCTGCAAAGTGCCGTGGACCTGGTGCACATAGGTTAAGCAAAAACGCAGCCGTGTTGAATCCTCAGGATTCTCCACAAACTCTTCAAGTGCCTGACGCGCCTGTTTTAGGGTTTCTGCAATTTCGCCTTTAACCCATTCCAGGGCGACATAGTCGTGCCGATCACCCATAACTACTCCGCTCATATCCGTGCTACCCCTTACGGGTAAAAGCCAAAACGCGTTCATCAGCAACAGGCTCTAAATCAGGGTGCTGCCATCCGGCCACTTCACCCACACCTATTACTAACATTCCGCCCGGCGCTAACCGAGCCACTAAACGATTAAGTATTTCGCGTCGCTGCCAGCGGCGGAAATAGATCAACACGTTTTGACAAAAAATGACGTCCATACCAAAAATAGGCGCATGCGCTAAATCCAGCATATTTAATCTAGTAAAACATGAGCGTTTCACTAGTCGATCAACCACTCGATATAACCCATCAGGCTGTACCGTAAAATATCGTGCAAGTAACTCAGCCGACATACTCTCTAAGCGGCGTGCAGCATATTTAGCACTGCGCCCTTTGCGTAAAGCGTTATGACTGATATCCGTTGCAATCACACCAAACTCCAGCGCTTTGGGCGATGAGCGAATGGCTTCAGCAGCGCAAATCGCCAGCGACCATACTTCTTCACCACTTGAGCAACCCACGCTCCACAAGGACAAAGGTTTACCAGTTTGGTCATTTGCGATTTTATTGACAAGGAAGTCGGTCACTACTTCGAAAGATGGCGTATGTCTAAAGAACTGTGTTTCTTGAACGGCTAAACGATCCAGCAGCACTACCCACTCAACAGCACCACAGGCGCCATCGGTTACTTTCTGGTAGTAACTTGAATAATCAGACACACCTAATTCACGCATACGCGCAGTTAGGTTGACTTGTAAAAACGTGCGTCTCTGCTCACTCACAACCATACCTGAGCGAGTTTCTAGCAAGCTTTTCCAGTCATTGAACTCATCTGCTGTCATTTCTGCTAAAGGCTGCAAAGCCCAAGCGCTGCCAGATTGCATGATGTGCCCTTTTCTAATTATTCTGATGGAGGCGGTTACCGCTAGATAACCGCCCGATCTCGTTAGGCTTGTTCTTGATTGTCATCTGGCAAGGTAAAGCCAGATACAGACTCACGCATCTCACTGGCCATCTTCGCCAAGTTACCAATGCTTTGTGCTGTAGCTGTCGTACCGGCAGACGTTTGCGAAGTAATCTCTTGAATAACGTTCATCGTGCTGGAAATATGACCGGCTGACGATGCTTGCTGGCGTGCAGCGTTGGAAATGTTCTGAATCAAAGCCGCGAGGGATTTTGATACTTTCTCAATTTCTTCCAGCGAGACACCCGCATCCTGTGCCAGACGTGCACCACGTACAACCTCTGTAGTGGTTTGTTCCATCGAAATAACCGCTTCGTTGGTATCCGCCTGAATCGTTTTAACCAGTGCTTCAATCTGCTTAGTTGCTGAGGATGAACGCTCAGCCAGACGCTGAACCTCATCGGCAACCACGGCGAAGCCTCGGCCTGCGTCACCAGCCATCGAGGCCTGAATCGCAGCGTTAAGTGCCAGAATGTTGGTTTGGTCAGCAATGTCGTTAATCAAACTTACGATGTCACCAATCTCTTGCGATGACTCACCGAGACGTTTAATACGCTTCGAGGTGTCTTGAATCTGCTCACGAATGCTGTCCATACCAGTAATAGTATTGTGTACAACTTCGTTACCTTTGTTAGCGATCGATACCGACCGCTCAGCAACCGCGGATGATTCGGCGGCGTTAGCAGATACTTGGTCAATCGACACAGCCATTTCGTTAATCGCCGCTGATGCTCCAGCAATTTCTTGTGCCTGGTGCTCAGATGCTTCTGCCAAGTGCATCGCAGTTGACTGCGTTTCTTGGGCAGCTGCTGATACCTGTACGGCAGTGGCGTTAATTGTTCCAACCAAGTCGCGGAGTTGGTCAATGGTGAAGTTAATGGAGTCAGCAATCGCACCAGTAAAGTCTTCGGTTACCGTTGCTTCAGCAGTCAAGTCACCGTCTGCCAAGTCACCAATTTCATCAAGTAAACGTAAAATAGCGGTTTGGTTACGCTCGTTCTTTTCTGCAGTTTCAGCAAGACGAACACGCGTTTCACGCATACTAACCAAACCGATCAGAATAATAGAAGCCAGCGCTAAAGCACCTAACACATAGCCAAGCAGCGTATTGATCACACGACTTTCAGCGCGCGTTTCAAAACCCTGTGCCAGTACCGATGCTTTATCTAAGAGGGTCTGCGAAACAGTAAAGATACCGTTAGCAGCTTCACGCACCTGGAATAATTCAGGTGAGTTTTCCAAAATCTCGTCAACCGAACTGGTAACGAATTGGAACAGCTCGGCAATTTCCGTCAGACGCTCTAACGCTTCTTCGTCAGTCACCTTAGCAATTTCCATTGCCTCGTTACCTTCCAGCATCGCTGTCAGGACTCGACCAAAGAGGCTTGCATCACGACCGAACATATCGGCGGCCAATACTGAGTCTTCATCACCGACCAGTACTTTGTTAGCCGAACCAATGATTCGTTCCGCCAGCAATGACTGACGCTGAGCAACAGAAACCTGAGCTGCTGGAGCGCCACTCTGCAGAAGAATATCTACAACTTCTTCATACTCAACCTGCAGTTGCGGAATCGTTTCAGCCAGAGTTGCCGCCACTTCGTGTAGAGAGAGTACGGTCTGCTCACTGTCAACGATCGAACCCGCGTTATCACGCAAGCTCTCCCAGTCTTCAGCTACTGCACTCATTTCTGCAGATAAGCTTTCAGGCGCTGGCGGTATACCGTTTTCAGCATCGCCATCAACTAAGTATCCCCAGCGAGTTTCGAAGTCATTACGGGCGTCTTTCAGCAAGGCGAACGCCTCTGCTTTACCCGCTGCTGCTTCCGTGGCGTTTTTCGCAATACGTTGCGAAAGTACGCGCAGCTCACCAGCTTGAGTGATGTACTCTTTGTCATAGTTTGACTGAGTATTAATGTACGCAAAGTTTACGAACAGAAGAACAACCGATACGACCAGAATCGCAAAGAGTCCACCGATCAATACGTTACTGCGCAAACCTGTAAGGAACTGCATTCCGCTTTGTTTTTTCATTATTTGGCCCCCGCCTGGACCCGTAGAACTTAATGTGTCCAATAACACTCAAGAGCCAGTTTTAGCTGACCCAACTGAAAATGGTCGCTGTAGCATTGCCAGCTTGCGCTAGCAGTACTAAGCAACCACATCTAAAAATTTATTATCTTGCGCTAAAGCATGCGGACTAAAAACCAACCAAGATTCTTCGTCACGCACAAACACACCGTGTACAAAAGGCACAATAGTCGCGCTCAGTTCTGGCAATTTTTCCGCAAAAGTATCCACTGCAAAATGCTGCATACCGAACACCGCATCAACTGTGAGACCAGCAAACACATCGCGATGCTCAACCACTAGCAGGCGTCGTAGTTTTTTCGAACTAGATAACTCCGTACCTAGAAAACCACAAAGATCCATAACGGGCAGTAAGCGGCCACGCACGTTAGCAATGCCTCTAACCCAGCTTTTTACCCCTGGTAGCATTGTGTAGCGTGGTTCATGCAGCACTTCAGCAACTTCGGCCATTGGCGCAACAAAATTCTGCTCGCCAATGCGAAAACCAATACCACTCCAGGTTTGTGCAACTTCTTGCTGGGCAGGCAAACCATCTGCCTGTCCACGACACAATGCATCTAGACCTAGGAGTAACTCATAGGGAGTTTGTCTGTCTGTCATGTATCAACCCTATTATTATTAGCTTTATAAAACACAATAGCGGTTAGCCCGCTAAAACTGCATTAAGGGTTTTGATCAGTGTTGCTTCGTCAACAGGCTTGGTTAAGTAATCTTTAGCGCCTTGACGCTTACCCCACACCCGATCAGTTTCCTGATCTTTTGTCGTCACAATAATAACTGGAATATTTTGCGTTTCTGGACTTTTAGTCAACTGGCGCGTGGCTTGGAAGCCATTTAAGCCAGGCATCACAATGTCCATCAACACTACATCAGGTTTTTCCTGCTTCGCAAGGGCAACACCATCTGCACCATTTTCAGCTTTATAAACTTGATGCCCATTCTTTTCTAACATTGCTGCCAACTTATACATCTCAGTTGGCGAATCATCAACAATTAAAATACGAGCCATGATTTTCCCCATACACGAACAATACAGCCAGCAACTTGTCTTGCTTCTTAATCAAACTTAAGAAGCGCTCTCCACAGGAGTAAAGGCTGGCACATGCGTTTTTATTGCACCGATCAGCTCTTCTTTGCTGAACGGTTTTGTCAAATACTGATCAGAACCAACAATGCGGCCCTTGGCTTTATCAAACAAACCATCTTTCGAAGAAAGCATAATCACTGGTGTTGATCGGAAAGCACTATTATTTTTGATCAATGCACAGGTTTGATAACCATCCAAACGCGGCATCATGATATCTACAAAGATAATATCAGGATGTGTGTCGGCAATCTTAGCTAATGCGTCAAAACCGTCCACAGCAGTGATCACTTCACAACCAACTTTTTTCAGCAAGGTTTCTGCAGTACGACGAATCGTTTTCGAATCGTCGATAACCATGACCTTTAAGCCTTCAGATTTCTGTTCCATCTTCGCCCTACCATCGTCGGTGAGTCGTTATATTTTTGCAGTATTGATGCTGTGCCGCTTGAAGCGCAACACGCAGCGACTCAATCGTCGTGCCTTTTTAGCATACTATTTTGCTGCAATCCATAAACCCGGCACTTACAGGGTTGTTTATTGGCCTAGCTTATAGCTCTAGATCAATTTAATACTATTATTCAGCCAACCCAAAGTGCATTATTGGTTGCTTACTATTTTATCGGAGACCTTATCATGCATGTTCGTCTTGGGATTGTCATGGATCCTATTGATCGTATTTCATTCAAAAAAGACAGTTCTCTGGCCATGCTTTTGTCAGCCCAATCACGCGGCTGGTCATTGTTTTATATGGAGCAGCAAGACCTCTATCAATTAGCGGGTCAAGCACGAGCACGCATGCGCTCACTGCAAGTGTTCGACAATCCACAGCACTGGTTTGAACTGGGCGATGAAATTGACGAGCCGCTCTCTGACTTAACTGTCATCTTAATGCGTAAAGACCCTCCATTTGATAACGAGTTTGTTTATAGCACTTATTTGCTCGAACAGGCGGAAGCAGCTGGCAGTTTAGTGGTCAACAGCCCACAAAGTTTGCGTGACTGTAACGAAAAACTCTTTGCCACTATGTTCCCACAGTGCACGCCAGCCACCCTAGTGAGCCGACGACCTGACATTCTGCGGGAATTTGCCAAGCAACAACGTGACATCATTCTCAAACCACTCGATGGCATGGGCGGATCGTCGATATTCCGTCATCGCGAAGATGATCCAAACTTATCAGTGATTTTAGAAACCCTCACCGCGCACGGCACTCAGCAAATTATGGCGCAGCAATATCTACCAGCAATTAAAGATGGCGATAAGCGCATTTTAATGATTGATGGTGAGCCGGTACCTTATTGCTTGGCGCGTATCCCTGCGGCTGGCGAAACACGTGGCAACTTAGCGGCCGGTGGTCGTGGTGAAGCGCGTCCGCTCACTGACAAAGATCGCTGGATTGCTGAACAAATCGGTCCTGAATTACGCAAGCGCGGCTTACTCTTTGTTGGCTTAGATGTGATTGGCGAGCATTTAACCGAGATTAACGTCACCAGCCCGACCTGTATTCGCGAAATTGATGACGCCTTTGATACTAAAATTGGCGATCAACTGATGGATGCAATTGCCCGTAAACTGGCAGAACGCTGTTAAATTAATCGACTTGCACGGCCATTAATCATTGAATGTGCAAGCCAGTTCATGGACTTTTTGATGACTTCTCGGCAGACTGCCGCCTCTGTCGAGAAACCAAAACACTTATGAAAAACGCTGCTACCAATCCTTTTGCCGAACCTAAACCTAAAGTTGATGCGGCTGACCGCTTAGGCTTCACGTTGCTTATCGCCGGTCTTCTGCACTTAGCTATCATCCTCGGGGTGGGCTTTACCGTTGCTGACTTACCTGAATTAAGCAAAAGTCTAGACGTCACTTTAGCGACTTTCAGCAGTGAAAAAGAACCTGAAAAAGCTGATTTTATTGCCCAGGACAATCAGCAAGGCAGCGGTACTTTAGAAGAAGCTGCGACACCAAGCACCACCGAAAAAGCCACCTTCCAAGACACCAAAGTCAATAAGGTGCAAGTGGAAAGCAGCGAAGAGCCAACGCCAGTGGTCCAGGCAAAAAAACAAGTGATCAGCACGCCGACCCCACAAAAGCAAAAAGTGCAAAGCGCAGCACAAGTACAACCCAAGCCTCAACCCACCAAACCGCGTCCTGTCATAGATCGCGAGCAACTGTCTGCGGATATCGCCAGCCTTGAAGCCGAGCTCGCACTGGATCAACAAAAGTACGCCAAAAGACCACGGGTGAGTCGACAAAACACTGCTGCAACCAAGCGTGATATCAGTGCGTGGTACCGCGAGGATTGGCGTAAAAAAGTCGAGCGCGTCGGTAACCTTAATTACCCTGACGAAGCTCGCCGCCAAGGAATTTACGGCAGTTTACGTGTACTGGTCATCATTAAAAGTGATGGATCGCTAGAGAACATGCGGATTTTAGAATCCTCTGGCCATCCGGTACTTGACCGCGCGGCATTAAACATTGTGCGCACAGCTGCACCCTTTGCGCCTTTTACCGGTGAGCTAGCTGCCAACTACGACCAGGTTGAAATCATTCGAACTTGGCGCTTTGAGCGTGGCGATCGTCTTTCCAGTCAATAATCTGCGATAATCATTGGGCTGACATTGAGCAGCTATTTTATCGCGTTTTGACGGGGATGATTGAATCACCATGACTGCTACCTTTCCTTCATTAGCTGGGCATTTTTTAATTGCCATGCCACTCATGAGCGATCCGCATTTTGCCGAATCGGTGGTCTATATTCTCACCCACGACGAGCAAGGCGCGCTCGGCATCATTATTAACCGTCCTAGCGGCCTGACTTTGGCTGACGTGCTCGAACAACTGCAACCGGAGCATGCCACGCTCAGCGACAGTGACGATCAAGACGTGTTTCTCGGTGGCCCAGTGCAATCTGAATTAGGTTTTGTCCTGCACAATATCGGCCCGCAATTTCAAGGCACGATGAATTTCGGCAGTTTGTCACTGACCTCCTCGCAAGATGCTTTAGCAGCCATCGCCCAAGGCCAAGGACCTCAGCAAAACTTAATTGCTCTGGGCCACGCCGGTTGGGGTGCCGGACAACTGGAAGAAGAACTGCGTGACAACGCTTGGCTGTCTTGCCCAGCCGATCCGAATGTGATTTTCAGCACACCAATTGAACAACGTCGCAGTGCCGCAGCCGCTCTGCTAGGTGTTGACCTTGAGCGTCTCAGCCATCAAGTAGGCCATGCATGAGCCAAACTGTTGAGGCACCCAAACTACTCTTAGGCTTTGACTACGGCACCAAACAAATCGGCGTTGCGGTTGGACAAATGATCACTCGCCAAGCGCGCGAACTGTGCAATTTGAAAGCGCAAGATGGCATCCCGCGCTGGGAGCAGATCGAAGCACTGATTAAAGAGTGGCAGCCCGATGCACTTGTTGTAGGATTACCGCTAAACATGGACGGCACACCCAGCGACATGTGCGTGCGTGCAGAAAAGTTTGCTCGGCGCCTCAATGGCCGCTTTAACTTACCCGTCCACACCCACGATGAACGCTTGACTACCTTTGAAGCCAAAGGCCAACGCTTATCGCAAGGACAACAACGTGGCAGCTATCGCGAGCAACCTGTCGACGCCTTAGCCGCCGCTTTACTACTGCAAGGATGGCTGGAGCAATACAGCAACAGCTGACCTCAATTGATGCATGGAGTCGTACTTAAATGAGCCTACCTGATCCTGCTGTCTTAATTACCGCCATTGCCGATGAGCTCAAAGCCCATCTACAAGCCCACAATATTGATAATCCACGTTTTGTCGGCATCCACACCGGTGGTGTTTGGGTCGCCAATGCCTTGCTCAAAGAACTTAAAAGTGAAGAGCCGCTGGGCATTTTAAACGTATCGTTTTATCGCGACGATTTCAGCCGTAGTGGCCTGCATCCACAAGTTCGTCCATCGCAGTTACCTTTTGATATAAGCGATCAGCACTTGGTGTTGATTGATGATGTATTGATGAGTGGCCGTACCATCCGCGCCGCGCTCAATGAGCTGTTTGATTATGGCCGTCCGGCCAGTGTCACCCTCGTCTGCTTGCTCGACTTAAATGCCCGCGAACTGCCAATCCGTCCTGATATTGTCGGCGCAACACTTTCCCTTGATGCAATGCAGCGGGTAAAATTAATTGGACCTGAACCGTTGGCCATCCAACTGAAAACCCTCGACCATCTATGAGATTTTCGCAATGACGCCCCTCGCCCCTAAGTGCCCGTTGCAGTTAAACGACCAAGGTCGTCTGCGCCATTTTTTATCACTCGATGGCCTCCCACGTGAGATGCTGACAGAAATCCTCGATACCGCTGACTCGTTTTTAGAAGTCGGCGCGCGCGCGGTGAAAAAAGTGCCGTTGATGCGCGGCATGACCGTCTGCAACGTGTTTTTTGAAAACTCCACGCGCACCCGCACCACGTTTGAGTTGGCGGCCAAACGTTTATCCGCTGACGTCATCACGCTCAACGTTTCCACCTCTTCAACCAGTAAAGGTGAAACCCTCACCGATACCCTGCGCACCCTCGAAGCCATGGCCGCCGATATGTTTGTCGTGCGTCATGCTGATTCTGGTGCCGCGCACTTTATCGCCGAATACGTCAGTCCCAATGTGGCGATTATTAACGGTGGTGATGGCCGTCACTCGCACCCGACGCAAGGCATGCTGGATATGTTGACCATCCGTCGACATAAAGGCGACTTCACCAAGCTAAAAGTAGCGATCGTCGGCGATATTCTGCACTCACGGGTTGCCCGCTCGAATATGCTCGCGCTAAAAACCCTCGGTTGTCCTGATATTCGTGTGATTGCACCAAAAACCTTGCTGCCAGTGGGTCTTGAGCAATACGGCGTGAACGTTTACACCGATATCACCGAAGGCTTAAAAGATGTCGATGTAATCATCATGCTGCGCCTGCAACGCGAACGCATGCAAGGTGGCTTGCTGCCCAGTGAAGGTGAGTTTTATCGCCTCTACGGCTTAACCGAACAACGCCTCGCGCTGGCTCACCCAGAAGCTATCATCATGCACCCTGGCCCGATTAATCGTGGTGTCGAAATTGATTCCTTAGTGGCGGACTGCCCGCGCTCGATGATTCTTAATCAAGTCACCTACGGCATCGCCATTCGCATGGCCGTGCTATCGATGGCCATGAGCGGCCAGAATGAACAACGCCAACTGGATGCAGAAAAGCAGGAGTCAATCTAATGCGCATACAAATTAATGGCGCTCGTATCATTGATCCGGCGAGCGGCATGGATCAGCAAGCTGATATTTTTATTGATGACGGTAAAATCGTCGCCATTGGTGACATGCCACGTGAATTTGTCGCCGAGCAAATGATTGATGCAAGCGGTTTAATTGCCGCGCCCGGCTTGGTCGACATTTCCACTTCATTGCGCGAACCAGGCTATGGCCGCAAAGGCACCATCGCTACCGAAACCCGCGCCGGTGCTGCCGGCGGTGTCACATCTGTATGCTGCACACCGCAAACCAAACCTATTTTAGATACTCCAGCGGTGGTTGAGTTAATCCTCGATAAAGCCCGTGACGAAGGCTCATGCAAAGTCTATCCGCTGGGCGCTTTTAGCCAAGGTCTTGCCGGCGAGCAATTGGCTGAATTAGTCACTTTACGCGACGCTGGCTGCATTGCTTTCACTAACGGTTTAGTGCCCTTTGCCAGCAATCGCATTTTAGGTCGCGCGTTGGAATATGCAGCGACTTTTGACCTAACGGTGATTTTCCAGCCACAAGATGCCTCACTGGCCGAGGGTGGTTTAGCTCATGAAGGGCCAACCGCAACTTTCCGTGGCTTAACTGGGATCCCAGAAACCGCAGAAACCGTCGCCCTTTCGCGTGATTTATTACTGGTTGAGCAAAGCGGCGTACGTGCGCACTTCAGCCAAATCACCACTGCACGCGGCGCTCGTCTGATTGCCAAAGCACAAGCACGCGGTCTGCCGGTGACCGCTGACGTGGCGATGTATCAACTGATTCTGACTGACGAAGCGTTAATGGATTTTTCCAGTTCCTACCATGTATTGCCGCCATTACGCTCTCTAGAAGACCGCGAAGGTTTGCGTGAAGCGGTTAGAACTGGCGTGATCAGTGCGATTGCCAGTCATCACCAGCCGCACGAAGCTGACGCCAAACTTGCACCCTTTGCCGCCACCGAGCCAGGCATCAGCAGCATTGAACTGTTGCTGCCATTAGCCATGAGCCTAGTCGAAGAAGGTGTACTCGATCTGCCAACCGCTTTAGCGCGCCTAACCACCGGACCAGCTGCAGCAATGCAGATCAACGCCGGCCGCTTAGCCATCGGAGCTGCAGCGGATATCGTTTTGTTTGACCCCAACGCACAAACCCTCGCTGGTGAAAACTGGCTCTCCAAAGGCAGCAACTGCCCATTTATTGGCCACCACCTGCCCGGCCTTGTGCGCTACACCCTACTCAACGGCCGCATCACCCACAAAAACCTATAAGCCCTAAGCCAGCCGCGGCGCGACCCAAGTCCCGCCGCGCTACACCTTTTGTCGGCCTAAAGACCGACCTACATAATCCGCACCACAACCTGCACAACCTGCACCACCCGTAGGTCGCCCATTCATGGTCGACATAACCAAACACAACAACCCTGTAGGTCGCGGCTTTAGCCCGACATGGGCGTTAAAAACGCCCCAATACATTGATGTTGCAAACAACAACAAAGGCGCTGAATTCAAAGATTCTGTCGGCCTAAAGACCGACCTACATTTCGAAGCTTCTGACTCGATAAAAATATTACAAACGCCATAAACCTGTGCAAAAATAACGCATTGCGTCGCCCATAAATGGACGACCTACATTTCGAGCATTGTGTCGGCCACAAATGGTCGGCCTACAGAGGCATAAGCTCAGTCACCGGAGGTTAGTTATGTGCGGCATTGTTGGTGCCATCGCTGAACGCAACGTCAGCGCAATTTTACTAGAAGGCCTCAAGCGTCTTGAATACCGCGGCTATGACAGCGCTGGTATGGCCGTTTACAGCCAACAACAGCAACTGCAACGCGTGCGCCGCACCGGTAAAGTCGCAGAGCTTGCACAAGCCTTACACACCGAACCACTCAACGGCCAAATCGGCATCGCCCACACCCGCTGGGCCACTCACGGTGTACCCAGCGAAGCCAATGCCCACCCGCATTTCTCCAGCACAGACCTCGCTGTTGTACACAACGGCATCATTGAAAACTATCAAGAACTACGCAGCGAGCTGCAAGCACAGGGTTATGTTTTCACTTCACAAACTGACACCGAAACCATCGTCCACCTGCTGCATCATTTGCAAAAAACTCATCATGATTTACTCGATGCTTTGCGCATTGCCGTCACTCAATTACACGGTGCCTATGGCCTGGCATTAATCAGCGCCAAGCAACCTGATCGCATTTTCGCCGCCCGCAGCGGCAGCCCACTGGTCATTGGTTTAGGTATTGGCGAGAACTTTTTAGCCTCTGATCCGCTGGCCTTGCGCCAAGTTACCGATCGTTTTATCTACCTTGAAGAAGGTGATATTGCGGTGATTGAGCGTGACAAACTGCAGATTTGGGATGCGCAAAACAATCCAGTCCAGCGCGAAGCGGTGCAGTATCTTGATCAAGCGGAAAGCGCTGAGAAAGGCAGCTACCGCCACTTTATGCTCAAAGAAATCTACGAACAGCCGCAAGCCGTGCAACGCACTTTAGAAGACCGCTTAGCCGCTGATCATGTCTTACCCGCAGCCTTTGGCCCCGACGCCAGCACGCTGTTTGCTAAAGTAAAAAACATCCAGATTGTCGCCTGCGGCACCAGCTATCACGCTGGCATGGTCGCGCGTTATTGGTTAGAAGGCCTGACCAACACCCCTTGCCAAGTCGAAGTCGCCAGTGAGTTCCGTTACCGCCATGTCGCGGTGCAGCCCGACACTTTGTTCGTCACCATTTCCCAGTCCGGCGAAACCGCTGACACCCTCGCCGCCTTACGTCACCGTCAAGACAACGCCTACTTGGCCAGTTTGACCATTTGTAACGTCGGCACCAGCTCATTGGTACGCGAATCCGATTTGGCCCTGCTGACCCGCGCAGGCCCTGAGATTGGCGTGGCCTCAACCAAAGCCTTCACCACGCAACTGGTCGGCTTATTGCTCCTCACCTTGGCCATCGGTCGTGCACGGCAAACACTCGCGCCAGCACAAGAGCTCGACATCCTTGATGCCCTGCGCAATCTTTCGGCCAAGCTCAATGACGCCCTCGCCATCAGCGCGACGATTGAAGCCAAAGCTCAGCTCTTTGCCGAGAAGCATCACGCGCTATTTTTAGGTCGTGGTGAGCAATTCCCAGTGGCCTTAGAAGGTGCGTTGAAGCTCAAAGAGATTTCCTATATTCACGCTGAAGCCTATCCAGCTGGCGAGCTCAAACACGGCCCACTGGCACTGGTCGACAGCGATATGCCCGTGGTCACGGTTGCGCCCAACAACGAGCTACTGGAAAAACTCAAATCCAATCTGCAAGAAGTCAGCGCCCGTGGTGGTCAGCTGTTAGTGTTTGCTGATCGTGAAGCGCAACTCAGCGAAGATGAACAAACCCAAGTGGTGAACATGCCGAGCATCCATCCGGTACTGGCGCCGATTCTCTACACCATTCCGCTGCAATTGCTGTCGTACTACGTTGCTGTGCTGAAAGGGACTGACGTTGATCAGCCAAGAAACCTGGCCAAAAGCGTCACCGTTGAATAAGCCGGTCACAAGGTAGGCTTTGATGTTGTGGGCGGACAATAAAGTCTTAAACTGAACAAAATAGATCTAAACTATGACAATAAAGTCTTAAACTAGACAGAATAGTTGTAAACTGAAATCAGTCCAGTTATGCTGTGAAAAAGCATACTGGACTTTTGTTATGGCTAAAGCAAACTCTTCATTTTCTGAAGTGCAAATTGCCCGTCGTATTAAAGAGGGGCGTGGCCAAGGGCATGGTAAAGACTATATTCCATGGCTAACAGTACAAGAAGTTCCTTCTTCAGGTCGTTCCCACCGTATTTATTCTCATAAGACGGGACGAGTCCATCATTTGCTATCTGACTTAGAGCTTGCTGTTTTTCTCAGTCTTGAGTGGGAGAGCAGCGTGCTAGATATACGCGAGCAGTTCCCCTTATTACCTAGTGATACCAGGCAGATTGCAATAGATAGTGGTATTAAGCATCCTGTTATTCGTGGTGTAGATCAGGTTATGTCTACTGATTTTTTAGTGGACTGCAAAGATGGTCCTTTTGAGCAGTTTGCTATTCAAGTCAAACCTGCAGCAGCCTTACAAGACGAGCGTACCTTAGAAAAACTAGAACTAGAGCGTCGCTATTGGCAGCAAAAGCAAATTCCTTGGTTCATTTTTACTGATAAAGAAATAAATCCCGTAGTAAAAGAAAATATTGAATGGCTTTATTCAGTGAAAACAGAAGAAGTTTCTGCGGAGCTTTTAGCACAACTATCCCCATTGGCCCATATCCTGCAAGAAAAAGGAGATGAAAACATTATCAATGTCTGTAAGCAGGTTGATATTGCTTATGATTTGGAGTTAGGCAAAACATTGAGTGAGATACGAGCCTTAACCGCAAATGGTTTTATTAAGTTCAATATTTATAAGTCTTTCAGGGCAAATAAGTGTGCAGATCTCTGTATTAGCCAAGTAGTGAATATGGAGGAGTTGCGCTATGTGGCAAATTAATGAGGTTGTGCTATTTGATAATGATCCGTATCGCATTTTGGCTATAGAGGATGGCCAAGTTGTCTGGATGCAAATAAGCGCTGATAAAGGAGTTCCACAAGCTAGGGCTGAGTTGTTGCTAATGCAGTATTTAGATGAAGGCCGCTTAGTTAGAACTGATGACCCTTATGTACATCTTGATTTAGAAGAGCCGTCTGTAGATTCTGTCAGCTTCCAGAAGCGCGAGGAGGATTATCGAAAAATTCTTCCTATTATTAATAGTAAGGATCGTTTCGACCCTAAAGTCAGAAGCGAACTCGTTGAGCATGTGGTCCAAGAACATAAGGTTACTAAGGCTACAGTTTATAAGTTGTTACGCCGTTACTGGCAGCGTGGTCAAACGCCTAATGCATTAATTCCTGACTACAAAAACAGCGGTGCACCAGGGGAAAGACGTTCAGCGACAGGAACAGCAAAGATTGGCCGAGCCAGAGAATATGGTAAGGGTGAAGGAACCAAGGTAACGCCCGAGATTGAACGCCTTTTTAGGTTGACCATAGAAAAGCACCTGTTAAATCAAAAAGGTACAAAGACCACCGTTGCCTATAGACGATTTGTGGACTTGTTTGCTCAGTATTTTCCTCGCATTCCCCAAGAGGATTACCCAACACTACGTCAGTTTCGTTATTTTTATGATCGAGAATACCCTAAAGCTCAGCGCTTAAAGTCTAGAGTTAAAGCAGGGGTATATAAAAAAGACGTACGACCCTTAAGTAGTACAGCCACTTCTCAGGCGTTAGGCCCTGGGAGTCGTTATGAGATTGATGCCACGATTGCTGATATTTATTTAGTGGATCATCATGATCGCCAAAAAATCATAGGAAGACCAACGCTTTACATTGTGATTGATGTGTTTAGTCGGATGATCACGGGCTTTTATATCGGCTTTGAAAATCCGTCTTATGTGGTGGCGATGCAGGCTTTTGTAAATGCTTGCTCTGACAAAACGGCCATTTGTGCCCAGCATGATATTGAGATTAGTAGCTCAGACTGGCCGTGTGTAGGTTTGCCAGATGTGTTGCTAGCGGACCGTGGCGAATTAATGAGTCATCAGGTCGAAGCCTTAGTTTCTAGTTTTAATGTGCGAGTGGAAAGTGCTCCACCTAGACGTGGCGATGCTAAAGGCATAGTGGAAAGCACTTTTAGAACACTACAAGCCGAGTTTAAGTCCTTTGCACCTGGCATTGTAGAGGGCAGTCGGATCAAAAGCCATGGTGAAACAGACTATAGGTTAGATGCATCTCTGTCGGTATTTGAGTTCACACAAATTATTTTGCGTACGATCTTATTCAGAAATAACCATCTGGTGATGGATAAATACGATCGAGATGCTGATTTTCCTACAGATTTACCGTCTATTCCTGTCCAGCTATGGCAATGGGGTATGCAGCATCGTACAGGTAGTTTAAGGGCTGTGGAGCAAGAGCAGTTGCGAGTAGCGTTACTGCCTCGCCGAAAGGTCTCTATTTCTTCATTTGGCGTTAATTTGTGGGGTTTGTATTACTCGGGGTCAGAGATTCTGCGTGAGGGTTGGTTGCAGCGGAGCACTGATATAGCTAGACCTCAACATTTAGAAGCGGCTTATGACCCAGTGCTGGTTGATACGATTTATTTGTTTCCGCAAGTTGGCAGCCGTGTATTTTGGCGCTGTAATCTGACGGAACGTAGTCGGCAGTTTAAAGGTCTCTCATTTTGGGAGGTTTGGGATATACAAGCACAAGAAAAACACAATAAAGCCAATGCGAAGCAGGATGAGTTAACTAAACGCAGGGAGCTTGAGGCGTTTATTCAGCAAACCATTCAGAAAGCGAATAAGTTAACGCCCAGTACTACTGAGCCCAAATCAACACGCATTAAGCAGATTAAAACTAATAAAAAAGAAGCCGTGACCTCGGAGCGTAAAAAACGTGCGGAGCATTTGAAGCCAAGCTCTTCAGGTGATGAGGCTAAAGTTATTCCTTTCAACGCAGTGGAAGCGGATGATCAAGAAGATTACAGCCTACCCACATACGTGCCTGAATTATTTCAGGATCCACCAGAAAAGGATGAGTCATGAGTGCTACCCGGATTCAAGCAGTTTATCGTGATACGGGGGTAGAGGCTTATCGTGATAATCCTTTTATCGAGGCCTTACCACCATTACAAGAGTCAGTGAATAGTGCTGCATCACTGAAATCCTCTTTACAGCTTACTTCCTCTGACTTGCAAAAGTCCCGTGTTATCAGAGCTCATACCATTTGTCGTATTCCAGATGACTATTTTCAGCCATTAGGTACGCATTTGCTACTAAGTGAGCGTATTTCGGTCATGATTCGAGGTGGCTACGTAGGCAGAAATCCTAAAACAGGAGATTTACAAAAGCATTTACAAAATGGTTATGAGCGTGTTCAAACGGGAGAGTTGGAGACATTTCGCTTTGAGGAGGCACGATCTACGGCACAAAGCTTATTGTTAATTGGTTGTTCTGGTAGTGGGAAGACGACCTCTCTTCATCGTATTCTAGCCACGTATCCTCAGGTGATTTACCATCGTGAACTCAATGTAGAGCAGGTGGTGTATTTGAAAATAGACTGCTCGCATAATGGTTCGCTAAAAGAAATCTGCTTGAATTTTTTCAGAGCGTTGGATCGAGCCTTGGGCTCGAACTATGAGCGTCGTTATGGCTTAAAACGTCATGGTATAGAAACCATGTTGGCTTTGATGTCGCAAATAGCCAATGCACATGCTTTAGGGTTGTTGGTTATTGATGAAATTCAGCATTTAAGCCGCTCTCGTTCGGGTGGATCTCAAGAGATGCTGAACTTTTTTGTGACGATGGTGAATATTATTGGCGTACCAGTGATGTTGATTGGTACCCCTAAAGCACGAGAGATTTTTGAGGCTGATTTGCGGTCTGCACGTAGAGGGGCAGGGTTTGGAGCTATATTCTGGGATCCTATACAACAAACGCAACGTGGAAAGCCCAATCAAGAGTGGATCGCTTTTACGGATAATCTTTGGCAATTACAGCTTTTACAACGCAAAGATGCGCTGTTATCGGATGAGGTCCGTGATGTGTGGTATGAGCTAAGCCAAGGAGTGATGGACATTGTAGTAAAACTTTTTGTACTCGCTCAGCTCCGTGCGCTAGCTTTAGGCAATGAGCGTATTACCGCTGGTTTATTGCGGCAAGTGTATCAAGATGAGTTAAAGCCTGTGCACCCCATGCTAGAGGCATTACGCTCGGGTATCCCAGAACGCATTGCTCGTTATTCTGATCTAGTCGTTCCCGAGATTGATAAACGGTTAATCCAACTTCAGCTAGATATCGCAGCGATACAAGAACAAACACCAGAAGAAAAAGCCCTTCAAGAGTTAGATACCGAAGATCAGCGTCATTTATATCTGATGCTGAAAGAGGATTACGATTCAAGCCTGTTAATTCCCACTATTAAAAAAGCGTTTAGCCAGAATCCAACGATGACAAGACAAAAGTTACTGCCTCTTGTTTTGCAGTGGTTGATGGAAGGCGAAACGGTAGTGTCAGAACTAGAAAAGCCCTCCAAGAGTAAAAAGGTTTCGGCTATAAAGGTAGTCAAGCCCAGCGACTGGGATAGCTTGCCTGATACGGATTTACGTTATATCTATTCACAACGCCAACCTGAAAAAACCATGCATGAACGGTTAAAAGGGAAAGGGGTAATAGTGGATATGGCGAGCTTATTTAAACAAGCAGGTTAGCCATGAGAAACTTTCCTGTTCCGTACTCGAATGAGCTGATTTATAGCACTATTGCACGGGCAGGCGTTTATCAAGGGATTGTTAGTCCTAAGCAGCTGTTGGATGAGGTGTATGGCAACCGCAAGGTGGTCGCTACCTTAGGTCTGCCCTCGCATTTAGGTGTGATAGCAAGACATCTACATCAAACAGGACGTTACGCTGTTCAGCAGCTTATTTATGAGCATACCTTATTCCCTTTATATGCTCCGTTTGTAGGCAAGGAGCGCCGAGACGAAGCTATTCGGTTAATGGAGTACCAAGCGCAAGGTGCGGTGCATTTAATGCTAGGAGTCGCTGCTTCTAGAGTTAAGAGCGATAACCGCTTTAGATACTGCCCTGATTGCGTTGCTCTTCAGCTAAATAGGTATGGGGAAGCCTTTTGGCAACGAGATTGGTATTTGCCCGCTTTGCCATATTGTCCAAAACACGGTGCTTTAGTCTTCTTTGATAGAGCTGTAGATGATCACCGACATCAATTTTGGGCTTTGGGTCATACTGAGCTGCTTTCAGACTACCCCAAAGACTCCCTATCTCAATTAACAGCACTAGCTGCTTATATAGCCCCTCTGTTAGATGCTCCACGAGCGCAAGAGCTTTCCCCAAGCCTTGAGCAGTGGACGCTGTTTTATCAGCGCTTAGCGCAGGATCTAGGGCTAACCAAAAGCAAGCACATTCGTCATGACTTGGTGGCGGAGAGAGTGAGGCAGACTTTTAGTGATGAGGCACTAGAGAAACTGGATTTAAAGTTGGCAGAGAACAAGGACACGTGTTGGCTGAAAAGTATATTCCGTAAGCATAGAAAAGCCTTTAGTTATTTACAGCATAGTATTGTGTGGCAAGCCTTATTGCCAAAACTAACGGTTATAGAAGCGCTACAGCAGGCAAGTGCTCTTACTGAGCACTCTATAACGACAAGACCTGTTAGCCAGTCTGTGCAACCTAACTCTGAAGATTTATCTGTTAAGCATAAAGACTGGCAGCAACTAGTGCATAAATACCAAGGAATTAAGGCGGCAAGACAGTCTTTAGAGGGTGGGGTGCTATACGCTTGGCTTTACCGACATGACAGGGATTGGCTAGTTCACTGGAATCAACAGCATCAACAAGAGCGTCTGGCACCCGCCCCTAGAGTTGATTGGAACCAAAGAGATCGAATTGCTGTACGACAACTATTAAGAATCATAAAGCGTCTAGATAGTAGCCTTGATCACCCAAGAGCGACATCGAGCTGGCTGTTAAAGCAAACTCCTAACGGAACCTCTCTTGCAAAAAATCTACAGAAACTGCCTTTGGTAGCGCTTTGCTTAAAGCGTTACTCAGAGAGTGTGGAAGATTATCAAATTAGACGGATTAGCCAAGCTTTTATTAAGCTTAAACAGGAAGATGTTGAGCTTAGGCGCTGGCGATTATTAAGAAGTGCAACGTTATCTAAAGAGCGGATAACTGAGGAAGCACAAAGATTCTTGGAAATGGTTTATGGGGAAGAGTGAGTGGTTAGGCTAGCTACATTTAATGACAATGTGCAGGTTGTACATATTGGTCATTTATTCCGTAACTCGGGTCATAAGGAGTGGCGTATTTTTGTTTGGTTTAATCCAATGCAAGAACGGAAATGGACTCGATTTACTCATTTGCCTTTATTAAGTCGAGCTAAGGTGGTTAACAGTACAACAAAGCAAATAAATAAGGCGGATCGTGTGATTGAGTTTGAAGCATCGGATCTTCAACGAGCCAAAATAATCGATTTTCCTAATCTCTCGTCCTTTGCTTCCGTACGCAACAAGGATGGAGCGCAGAGTTCATTTATTTACGAAGCTGAAACACCATATAGCAAGACTCGTTATCACATCCCACAGTTAGAGCTAGCTCGGTCATTATTTTTAATTAACTCCTATTTCTGTCGAAGCTGTTTGAGCAGTACCGCTTTACAGCAAGAGTTCGACGTTCAGTATGAGGTTGAGCGAGATCATTTAGAGATAAGGATCTTACCCAGTTCATCGTTTCCTAAAGGGGCGTTAGAGCAGTCGGCCGTAGTGCAGCTTTTGGTTTGGTTGTTTTCGGATCAAGATGTTATGGATTCGTATGAAAGTATTTTTAGGCACTATCAACAAAATAGAGAAATTAAGAACGGCGTTGAAAGCTGGTGCTTTAGCTTTGACCCTCCGCCCATGCAGGGTTGGAAATTACATGTAAAAGGACGTTCTTCTAACGAGGATAAGGATTATTTAGTTGAGGAAATAGTAGGTTTAGAAATCAACGCTATGCTTCCTAGCACAACAGCTATTAGCCATGCCTCTTTTCAGGAAAAGGAGGCAGGTGATGGTAGTACGCAGCACATAGCGGTTTCAACAGAGTCAGTTGTTGATGATGAGCATCTACAGTTGGACGATGAGGAAACAGCCAATATAGACACAGACACACGAGTCATAGAGGCTGAGCCGACATGGATAAGTTTTAGTAGACCTAGTCGAATTGAAAAATCTCGCAGGGCAAGAAAAAGTAGCCAAACTATTTTAGAAAAAGAAGAAGCAACAACAAGTGAAAATAGTAATTTGGTTAGTACTGATGAGCCACACTTAGGTGGTGTCCTAGCAGCGGCAGATGTGGGTGGGAAGCAGGATGCAACCAATTACAACTCTATTTTTGCTAATCGATTTGCTGCTTTTGATGAGCTACTTTCAATTCTAAAAACTAAATTTGCATGTCGGGTGCTTTTTGAAGAAACCTTGGTTTTGCCAAAAGTTGGGCGTAGCCGATTACATCTGTGTAAAGATGGCTCACCAAGAGTGATTAAAGCCGTTGGGGTGCAACGTAATGGCAGTGAATTTGTATTGCTAGAGGTGGATGCATCGGATGGGGTGAAAATGCTTTCTACCAAAGTGTTGAGTGGCGTTGATAGCGAAACATGGCGGAATGATTTTGAAAAGATACGGCGTGGAGTGGTGAAGAGCTCATTGAATTGGCCAAATAGTTTGTTTGATCAATTATATGGACAAGACGGGCATAGAGGGGTGAATCATCCAAAGGGGTTGGGGGAGCTGCAAGTATCGAGAGAGGATATGGAAGGGTGGGCTGAGAGAGTGGTTAGAGAGCAATTTACGCATTAAAGGAATGACTGAAAGAGCCTGTAAACCCTTTTGTGTAAGTGCTTTTGCCGGTCAGTTAAAGGTGGCCATTTAAACGGTCACCAAATTCGATCATAAAACGGTTCATGGCCGGCTTCCAGTTGCGGATCGGCATCGTCCATTTCTTGGTCGCCGCCTGGATAGCCAGGTACACCACCTTCATCGCTGATTCGTCCGTAGGGAACACCTTGAGTTCATATTAATGGAATTTTCTACAAATAGCCTCCGTGGTTTTGAGGGGGGATTACAGACGATCCATAGTAGTAATCCAATGAGTTCTTGAGCGCGGCGACATGTTTGGACGCCTTGGCAAAAATTAGAGCCTGCTTGAAGTGCAGGCGAGCACGTGCTTGGACGATTGATCCATTCGCGGTCAAAAACTCAATCTTGGATGACAGCGTGTCAGGAAATCCAATATCGAAGTCCCGCCCCGTGTCAAAGTAGGGCATTTCATGATCAAAGGACGAAGCTTCCCAGGCCACTTCCCTAATATTCCAGCCGCTAGAAACAAGATTTCGTACGACTTCATCAACTTTTTTGCTTTCCAACTTGTCACAAAGTGCATAGGCAAGAGCTTTGGCGGCAGACACGTGCGTTTCCTCTTAAACATAGGTCGAACGGATACCCGAGGCAAAGCGGAGCATTAGTCCCAAAGCATCTCCGGTAGATCCGGAGGCTCCATACTGAAGGCATGGCATCTTGGGCATTGATATTTGAAACTTCTCTCTAGATAGCAGGGATTTCTTGGCCTTGCCTCATGCTGATAGCTTGTAAATATCACACGATCCTTAGCCCCACAAAGTGAGCATACTCCGTAGCTTTCATTTATAGAAATCGTCGTTAGATTGTCGCAGCATGTGCACGTTCCGACTATTTGCTCAGGAAGCATCGCCATACCTTGGCCTAGGTAAAGAAGATCAGACTCGTAGCCACATCGGTGGCAACTGAGCTTGTACGCAATGCCCATCTGGTTGTCTCACCTGAATCGTAACGTCAGAGCTATTCATCCATCCATTCGGCATCAATGTATGCCACTAAGCCGACCAGCTGACCGTTTGGACTGAAGTATGTTGCCTGCACCCCACTTGACATCTCATCAATACCACCGCACTGCGCTAGGCGCCGGTCCCACTTGCCCACAGAAGCGTCAGGATCGGCTGAGTTCCCCAAGACCCTTGTGAGCCATGCCTCCTTTAACTCAACCTCTCGAATGATTGCGTCGGCCAGCTCCTCCGCGTTATCTAGTTCGACATAGTCTGGAATTCGGACGTACGTTCTGAACACAGCTGGATACTTACTTGGGCGATTGTCATACATGACATCAACAATGTACCCGTTTGTGTAACCGTCTCTTGGAGGTTCGTATGACACTAGTGGTTCCCCTCAGCTTGCGACTAGATGTTGAGGCCTAACATTTTATTAGAGAGCAGGCTAGTTGCTTAGATACATGATCTTCAGGCCGTTATCTGTCAGGGCAAGCGAAAATTGGCCATTTATGACGACCAATGCCCCGCAGAAGCTCCCATCTTTGCCGCCATAGACGCCGCGCCCCCCTTTTGGGGTGTAGAACATCCTTTTGCCAGATGTGGAAAAGAAGTTCGTTGTCCCATTGTTGGCAATGACGTAGTAGCCGGCGAAAGTGCGAGACCCATTTGCGCTATATATAAGCCTACGATTTCCGTTGCGACTATTGTCGTAATTGGATGAACTATTATCGTAGTTGCTCTCAGAGTTGTCGTAATTTGATGGACTATTGTCGTAATTGCTTATGGAGTTGTCGTAGTTGCTTGGAGAAATGTCGTAGTTGGATGGGGAGTAGTCATAGGGAAGACGAGCTTCATCCACTAAAACAATTGGCAGGTCAGCAAGTGCCTGCCCCGATGCCATCGTAACGCTTGAGTTAAGCCGCGCCGCGAAGCGGCGTCGGCTTGAACGAATTGTTAGACATTATTTGCCGACTACCTTGGTGATCTCGCCTTTCACGTAGTGAACAAATTCTTCCAACTGATCTGCGCGCGAGGCCAAGCGATCTTCTTGTCCAAGATAAGCCTGCCTAGCTTCAAGTATGACGGGCTGATACTGGGCCGGCAGGCGCTCCATTGCCCAGTCGGCAGCGACATCCTTCGGCGCGATTTTGCCGGTTACTGCGCTGTACCAAATGCGGGACAACGTAAGCACTACATTTCGCTCATCGCCAGCCCAGTCGGGCGGCGAGTTCCATAGCGTTAAGGTTTCATTTAGCGCCTCAAATAGATCCTGTTCAGGAACCGGATCAAAGAGTTCCTCCGCCGCTGGACCTACCAAGGCAACGCTATGTTCTCTTGCTTTTGTCAGCAAGATAGCCAGATCAATGTCGATCGTGGCTGGCTCGAAGATACCTGCAAGAATGTCATTGCGCTGCCATTCTCCAAATTGCAGTTCGCGCTTAGCTGGATAACGCCACGGAATGATGTCGTCGTGCACAACAATGGTGACTTCTACAGCGCGGAGAATCTCGCTCTCTCCAGGGGAAGCCGAAGTTTCCAAAAGGTCGTTGATCAAAGCTCGCCGCGTTGTTTCATCAAGCCTTACGGTCACCGTAACCAGCAAATCAATATCACTGTGTGGCTTCAGGCCGCCATCCACTGCGGAGCCGTACAAATGTACGGCCAGCAACGTCGGTTCGAGATGGCGCTCGATGACGCCAACTACCTCTGATAGTTGAGTCGATACTTCGGCGATCACCGCTTCCCTCATGATGTTTAAC
>SMEN01000085.1_pt1 | contig 46516 bp, 40 predicted proteins | sample 2456271 | NCBI WGS metagenome assembly SMEN01 (sample SAMN10132593, study PRJNA489261) | soil metagenome | isolation source: day1 control-loamy sand soil ammended with raw manure from dairy cow... | place: USA | collected 2015-04-01 | reverse complement strand
TAAAAATTAAATTCTTGTTAATTATTATCCGCATTTAGATGAACCACAATCTTTACAAGTTAAACAACCTTCTTGATACATCAAGTTAGTTGACTGACAATTAGAACATTTTTGACCTTTAGCTTCAGTTCCATCTGGTACAAAACGTTTTAATGCACGTGCAACTCCGTTTTTCCAAGTATTAATCGATTCGTTATCTAATTGTAATGAGTTGATTAGCTCAACCACATTATCAATTGCCATTCCGTGTCTTAATGTTCCAGAAATTAATTTAGCATAATTCCAGAATTCAGGATTGAAACGGTGTGATAAACCTTCGATTGTAGTTTTATATCCACGTTGATTGATGTATTGGAAATCGTAACGAGAATGACCTTTTTCATCTCTATTTTTGATAATAAAACCTTCATTAACCCAACGAGGGATTAAAATTCCATCTTCATCATCTGCTAAACCTGTAAAGATTTCGTAAGGTTGATCATCGATTTTTCCGATAAATGCAATCCATTTTTCTTTATTATTTTGAAAACGAACGATATCACAATCTAATATTTGTGGGCGTTTGATTGGAAATGAAGTTTCTTTTGATTCGTTAGTTTCTTCTTTCTTCTCTTCTTTTTTATCGTTAGCTAAAAGAACTCCGGCACGTGATCCATCACGATAAACCGTAACTCCTTTACAACCAACTTCCCAAGCTTTCATATATAATTTATCTACCAATTCTTCAGTAGCATCATTTGGAATATTGATGGTTACAGAAATTGAGTGATCTACCCATTTTTGAATAGCTCCTTGCATTTCAACTTTACTTAACCAATCAACATCGTTTGAAGTTGCTTTGTTGTAAGGCGATTGAGTAATTAATTCATCAATTTCTTCATTTGTGAAGTTTTTAGAAGAATCAATTCCGTTTACTTCCATCCATTGTTTAAATTTATGATGAAAAACCACATATTCTTCCCATGAATCTCCAACTTCATCAATAAAATCAATACGAACATCTTTATCGTTTGGATTTACCTTACGACGACGTTTGTAAACTGGCATAAACACAGGTTCGATACCTGATGTAGTTTGCGATAATAACGAAGTACTTCCTGTTGGAGCAATCGTTAACAAAGCAATATTTCTACGTCCGTATTCTAACATATCGTTGTAAAGTGCAGGATCTGCTTCTTTCAAACGTAACATAAACGGATTATTTTCTTCACGTTTAGCATTGAAAATAGTAAAGGCGCCACGTTCTTTAGCCATATCAACTGATGAACGATAAGCCGCTAAAGCTAATGTTTTATGAATATTTACAGCAAAGGCATTTCCTTCTTCACTTCCGTAACGAATTCCTAAAGCTGCTAACATATCACCTTCCGCAGTAATTCCAACTCCAGTTCTACGTCCTTCACCAGCTTTTTTACGGATTTCTAACCATAAATTTCTTTCGATATGTTTTACCTCTTCTCCTTCTGGATCTTGATCGATCTTAACTAAAATTGCATCAATTTTTTCTAATTCTAAATCAATGATATCATCCATCATACGTTGCGCTATTTGAACGTGTTTTTTGAATAATTCAAAATTAAATGAAGCTTCTTTAGTGAATGGATTTTCTACATAAGAAAATAAATTAATTGCTAATAAACGACAAGAATCATACGGACACAATGGAATTTCTCCACATGGATTTGTAGAAACCGTTTTATAACCTAAATCTGCATAACAATCTGGTAATGATTCATTGATAATTGTATCCCAGAATAAAATTCCTGGTTCTGCAGATTTCCATGCATTATGTACGATTTTTTTCCATAAATCGTGTGCCTGAATATCTTTTGAGAAAGCAGGTTTTGAACTAAAAATTGGATATTTTTGAGTATATGATTTTTTATCACGAACAGAACGCATAAAATCATCATCGATACGAACTGAAACATTTGCACCTGTAATCTTACCTTGTTCTAATTTTGCATCAATAAATCCTTCAGAATCTGGGTGATTAATTGAAACCGAAAGCATCAAAGCACCACGACGTCCGTCTTGAGCAACTTCACGAGTTGAATTTGAATAACGCTCCATAAAAGGCACCAAACCTGTTGATGTCAAAGCCGAGTTTTTAACTCCAGAACCTTTCGGACGGATGTGAGATAAATCATGACCTACTCCACCACGACGTTTCATTAATTGAACCTGTTCTTGGTCAATTTTCATAATTCCGCCATACGAATCACTTTCTCCTTTATTTCCGATTACGAAACAATTAGATAAAGATGCAATCTGATATGGATTTCCAATTCCAGTCATTGGACTTCCTTGAGGAATGATGTAAGTAAAATTCTTGATTAAATCAAAAATTTCAGATTCAGTCATTGGATTGGTATATTTAGCTTCTACTCTTGCAATTTCTGATGCAATACGTTTATGCATTTCATCTGGAGTACTTTCGTAAATATTACCTTCAGAATCTTTTAAAGCATACTTATTAATAAATACTGTAGCAGCAAGTGTATCGCCTTTAAAGTATTTTGTTGAAGCAGAAACGGCTTCTTCATTTGAGTATATCTTCTTGATTTCGGGAAAAGTAAGTAGGTTCATAGCAACTGTGTTTTGATTTTACTAAATTATAAAAAAAACAAATATAAAAAACACAGTCTTTTTAAAAGTTTACAACAAAAAAGACTTAAACAACATAATATCAATCACTTATATTTTTTAAAAATTTAAAAAGTTTACAAAAAATTAATTTCAAAATTTTATAGCTAAAAAAATAAAATAAGTTTTTAACACATTAAACTGAAGACTGATAAGACATTACAGAATTCTAAACAAAGAATGTTAATAACTATTTTCCGAAAAATTATCTGGGAAAATTTTCCCTGGATTTAAAATTCCCTTAGAATCAAATACATTTTTGATATTTTTCATTAATTGTAAAGAAATATCAGAAAAAGCTATCGGCATGTAATTTTTTTGGACCAATCCAATTCCATGTTCGCCAGAAAGCGTTCCTTTTAAGGCAACCGTTTTTTCGAAGATTTCCGTAATTCCTTTTGGAACATCGTTTTGCCATTGTACATCTGTTAAATCACCTTTAATGATATTAACGTGTAAATTTCCATCACCTGCGTGACCGTAACAAATGGATTTGAAACCATACTTCGCCCCTATTTCTTTAACCGCTTTTAATAAAGCTGGTAATTCATATCTTGGAACAACCGTATCTTCTTCCTTATATATAGTATGTGATTTTACAGCTTCGGCAACATTTCTGCGCAATTTCCAAAGCGCATTTTTTTGATCTTCTGTTTCAGCATAAAAAACTTCATCAATACGGAATTGTTCGACTACCTCCATAATTTTTTCGGCTTGAGCGAATAACACATCTTGATAATTTCCATCAACTTCAATTAATAGATGCGCTTCTATTCCATCTTTCAAACCAATTTCAATCGCATCGGTAAATTTCAAGGTCCAATCAATCGCGTCACGTTCCATAAATTCTAATGCACTTGGAACAATTCCTGCTTTAAAAATTTCAGAAACCGCTTTTGCCGCTTCATTCATATCATAAAATGGCACCAACATCAAAACATTAAAATCATTTTTAGAAAGTAACTTCAAAACAATTTTAGTAACAATTCCTAAAGTACCTTCGCTGCCAACCATTAATTGTGTTAAATTGTAACCGGTAGAATTTTTCAACGTATTTGCACCCGTTTCAATAATTTCACCATTCGGAAGAACAACTTCTAAATTTAAAACATAATCTTTAGTAACTCCGTATTTCACGGCACGAGCTCCACCTGAATTTTCCGCAATATTACCTCCGATAAAACAACTTCCTTTACTACTTGGATCGACCGGATAAAACAATCCTTTTTCAAAAACTGCATCTTGAAGCACTTGCGTAATCACACCCGGCTGCGTAATTACTTGTAAATTATCAGTATCAATTTTTAGAATTTCATTCATACGTTCTAACGACAAGCCAATACCTTGATAAACAGAAAGCATTCCACCACTTAAACCCGTTCTCGCTCCGATTGGAGTAACCGGAATTAAATACTCATTTGCCAACTTCATAATTTGTGAAATTTCTTCAGCCGTTTTTGGTTTTACAACAACCGCTGGAGGAAACACTAAATCTTCTGTATGATCTTTTCCGTATTCAGTTCGTGTTTCTTCATCAAGAAAAACAAAAGATTCTGAAACAATTTGTTTTAATTGTTCAATAATATCGTTAGTTAAGATTCCGTATGTTTTCATAATTAAGCAGATTTAGTTCCCACTTTCTTCATATTTGGAAGAAAAGCAGCAATGATTCCTATTAAAGGTAAAAATGAACAAATATCATAAATGTAATTGATTGAAGTTTCATCAGCAAGCCAACCTAAAACAGCAGAACCTAATCCGCCCATTCCAAAGGCAAATCCGTAAAACAAACCGCTTACCATTCCAATTTTCTTTGGTAGTAATTCCTGAGCGTAAACCAAAATTGCAGGAAATGCAGAAGAAATAATCAATCCGATGATTACTACTAAAATGGCTGTAAATGTTAAATCAGCATAAGGTAATAATAAAGTAAATGGTGCAGCTCCTAAAACCGAAAACCAAATGACATATTTACGTCCAAAACGATCTCCGAAAATACCACCTAATAAAGTTCCGATTGCAACAGCTAATAAGAAATAAAACAAATATACTTGTGCTTGCACTTCGGTTAAAGCAAATTTATCAATGATATAAAATTGAAAATAACTGGTAATACTTGCTACATAAAAGTATTTTGAAAATAAGATAACCAATAAAATAATCACCGAAAACGTGATTCTTGATTGAGATAAATTAGGTAAAAGAATTTCTTTTTTGACTTTTCCTGCAATCGATTTTAAATGTTTTGCATACCAATTTCCAACAAACCAAAGTATAATTTGAGCTAAAACCGCAAACAAAGCAAAGTACGCAATATAAACTTGAGCATTCGGCAAAACAATCCAAGCAACTAATAACGGAGCCAAAGCTGTTCCCATGTTTCCACCGATTTGGAAAACCGATTGCGCAAAACTTCTTTTTCCGCCTGAAGCCATAAAAGCCACACGTGAAGATTCGGGATGGAAAACCGACGAGCCTATTCCAACCAAAACAACCGAAACTAGAATCCACTCATAACTTGATGCGTTTGCTAAACTTAAAATTCCGATTAAAGTAAAAGCCATTCCGAATATTTGTGAATACGGCTTTGGATATTTATCGGTATAAGCACCAACAACAGGTTGCAATAACGAAGCAGCCAATTGATAACATAAAGTAATCATTCCAATTTGTCCTAAACTCAATCCGAATTCGGTTTCTAATCGTGGATAAATAGAAGGAATAACACCTTGCAACATATCGTTTAAGAAATGTGCAAAACTAATTGCAACTAAAATACTGTAAGCTGTTTTACTTTGATTATTCTCGGGCGATTGGGTATCGTTTTGAATTTGCATTACAAAATTTGTTTGATTACAAAAGTATTAATTTGACATACAATAAAGTAGATTTTTAGGTTTTCTTTTACGTAATATATTCGCTATTTTTGTAGAAAAGCAATAGTAATTATGGATTCGAATATAAATAAAAAATCAGCATTAACAGAAAACGATGGCATTGAACAACCTCAATCAGTTAGCGATCTTGCTGCTGAACGAATTCGTAATTTACGTAAGAAGAAAATAAATTCTAAAGAAATTTACTCAGGTATTTTAAATCACGATAAAGTTGCTTTAAGCAAAGGAATTACTTTGGTAGAAAGTACAAATCCAAATCATAAAAATTTAGCAAACGAAGTAATTGATGCTTGTTTACCATACGCAAATAACTCGATTCGTATTGGAATTACAGGGGTTCCAGGTGTTGGAAAAAGTACGTTTATCGAAGCTTTTGGAATGTATTTAACCTCTATCGGAAAAAAAGTTGCAGTTTTAGCGATTGATCCGAGTAGTTCGATTTCGCACGGAAGTATTTTAGGCGATAAAACCCGAATGGAAGATTTGGTTCGAAATGAAAATGCTTTTATTCGTCCGTCTGCATCTGGAGATAGTTTGGGTGGTGTTGCTCGTAAAACACGTGAAAGTATTATTTTGTGCGAAGCTTGTGGTTTTGATGTTATTTTGATTGAAACAGTCGGTGTTGGACAAAGTGAAACTGCTGTTCACAGTATGGTTGATTTCTTTTTACTTTTAAATTTAGCTGGCGCTGGCGATGAATTACAAGGAATTAAGCGCGGAATTATGGAAATGGCCGATGCTATTGTGATTAACAAAGCTGATGGCGATAATTTAAATAAAGCTAGAAATGCAAAATTAGATGTTAACAGAGCGTTGCATTTATTTCCACCAAAAGCATCGAAATGGCAACCCAAAGTAAAATTAGCAAGTGCATATTACAATGAAGGAATTGCTGAAATTTGGGAAATGATTTCAGAATATTTTACTTTAACTAAAGAAAATAATTATTTCGATAATCACAGAAAAGAACAAAATAAATATTGGATGATGGAAACTATTCAAGAGCAAATTTTGAATCGTTTTTATCAAACTAAAGGAATTGAAACATTGATTGAATCTAATAAAACAGCCGTTCAAGAAAATGAAAAGTCGCCATTTAGTGCTGCTTCTGAAATTTTAGATTATTATTTTAATAATTAAGAAAACACTCAATTTCACACGTTTTACATATCTTATAATTTATTTAAATATTCACCAATCTCTTATTCGTTGTTAAAAAATGAAGAATATTTAATTTTTAAATAAAAACATTTTTTATAAATATCAATGAAATCAGGGATATTTTAAATGGTAAAAAATATATATTTTTAAATAATTATTTGTTTTTTAGTTTTCGTTTAGAAAAATTATCTGAATAAAATTGGAATTACAGAAAATAAATCACTATCAAAATTAAATATCATGTTACAAGGTATATTTTCTTTATTCAATTCAAATGCAAATAAGCAGATTAAAATATCTACCATTTTGATAAACGATTTTATTGAAAACAATTCTACTACTGAAAATATTAATTTTATTAATAAAAATAAATCAAAAGAATCCTCAATTAAGATTATTTGTTTGGATATAGGAAAAATTGAATATCTTTTGAATGGAATGATTGAATCAGATAAAAAATTCCAAAAAACAATTACGAAAATTCGAGCAAAGACAGAAATTTTACAAGGAATTTTATACATCAAACATTTTGTTGAAATCAAACAAACTAATCGTAAAGAATTTAATAATATATGTTATTATAGCTATTCAAAAGAAGAAAAAATAAAACTACCAAAAAATATTATATCCATTAAAATAGAACTTTTTGAAGGTGTTGCACAAAAAAACAAAAAAAACAATTTTACATTAATTGCCGAAAAGTATATAATGTTATAAAAAAACAGCAATCCATTTTGTCAAACTTCAACAAATGAAAAAAATCACTTATTTCTTCCCTATTCTAATTTTAATCTTTAATTGTCAATCTAAAGTTGAAAATTCACTACTTCAAAATGAAACAACAGAAAATATTGACGATAAAAAAATAGAACATGATTCTTTACATTTTGACGATTCAATAAAAACCATTCATATATTAGTTGCGCTTTGTGATAATAAATATCAAGGAATTGTTCCTGTTCCAGCAAAAATTGGAAATGGACAAGATCCAAATTTAAATTTGTATTGGGGCGCAATGTACGGAGTCCGAAATCATTTTAAAAATAGTAAAGATTGGAAACTGATTCGACAGAAAAAACAAAATGATATAATTTTAGAACGGGTAGTTTACAAACATAAATCAAAAAATGTTTATTTGATTGCTGATGCGTATGATGGAAAAGAAATTAAACAAACGACAATAGATTTTTTAAAAAGCAGTTCTGGACAATTTAAAGATACTTTGCAAATTGGCAACAAAATAATCGGAATAAATGGAAACTCAGAATTAATTGCTTACATCGGACATGACGGTTTGATGGATTTTGAAATCAAGAATGAATTTAAAAATCAGGATAAAAAACAACGTGATGTAATTATTCTCGCTTGTTTTAGCAAACGTTTTTTTGGTCCTTTATTAGAAGAAAATAATGTAAATCCGATAGTTTGGACGAGTAATTTGATGGCGCCAGAAGCATATATTATTCATGATGCTATTACAGGTTATTTGAATAACGAATCAAATTTAGCAATTCAAAACCGTGCTGCTCAGGCTTATTCTAAATATCAAAAATGCAGTTTGAAAGCAGCCAGAAATTTACTGGTTACTGGCTGGTAAATTGAAAATTTTCCTATAATATATTTCTTAGTTTACTATTCGAAATTAAATATTTCACACATAATCAAACAATTACAAATAATGAATTCTAAAGGATTAAGAATTAATAATGTTGAGGTTGATACCGAAATACTAAATGCTTTATTAAATCAGGATAAAAAAATAGAAGCAATTAAATACATTGTTGAACACTGCAATACTGGATTGAAGGAAGCTAAAGATTTTATCGATAATTATGATTCAGATAATATAGAATTAAATGCAGATTTAAATTTTCCTAAAAAAGAAGGTGTACAAATTAAAACATTGAAAAATACAATTGAAGTTCGATATCGAGATAAATTTGGTAATGAAACACTTGTCAATCCAGATCATCCGTTGTGGAATAATGTTAAATTGATTATGCGAGACAGCTTGAAAATCAAAGAATATGAAGATGCTTTTTATAAAGAAAAAAATGAAACTAGATCAAATTCAAATCCAATAATTATCCAAGAAAACAATTCAGGTAAACTATTATTAATTTCAGTTATTGTAATTGTAATAATTGCTCTTGCTTACTTTTTAATTCCATAAATGCAAAATATTACGAAAAAAATTCATTGCTAAATTTTCTATTCTTCAACATTTTTTTATTTACAAATGATGTCGATTTTTTATAAAAAGGAAAAAAATTCATTAATTATTTAAATTTCCATTTACAAATTATCTTCAGAAAATTGAAATACTTTCAGATTATTCAAAAAAAATGAATTGAAAATTGACAACCCAACCACTTTTAATGAACAAGTATGAAAATTAAAACTTTGATAATTTTTTCAATTCTTTTTGTGGGAATTGGCGCAATTTTATTCATTAGAAAAAATAAACCAATTGATCATTTAAATGAAATTATTGTAATAACAAATTCACCCAATCTTTCAGTTGAAGATTCAATTACGTATGAAGATTTTTTACTTGAAGTAAAATCAAAAAAACAAAATTTCACAAATAATAACGAAGCAAAAAAATATCTTTTTGAAGTTTTTGATAATAAGATTCCAGAATATTGGGTTGGTACAAAATGGGATTTCAATGGAACAAGTAGAAAACCAAAAGAAGGAACAATTGCTTGTGGGGATTTTGTAACAAATATTCTTTCGGATTTAGGATTCCAAATTCAACGTGTTCAATTGGCTCAGGCAGTTTCTTCCAAAATGATAAAAGAACTTTGCATTGATATTAAGCGTTTTGGAGATTTTGATAAACTAAAAGATTATATTAAGAATCAACCAAACCATAGTATTTTTATTATTGGATTGGATTTTCATACTGGATTTGTTCTAAAAACAGATGATAAAATATATTTTCTTCATTCAAATTACATCGATAATCAAGGAGTTGTAAAAGAAGAAATTGAAAATTCAAGAGCTTTAAGAAGTAGTAAATCTTTTATGATTGGAAACCTTTCAGAAAATGAAAAATTAATTACAAAATGGATAAATTAAAAATCACATTTCAATAATGATAAAAAAAAATAAGCTCGAAAAAAGTTCGAACTTATTTTATTAGTTTACAAATTATGTATTTTAATTCCTGAATTGTCATTATAAATTGCTTTAACAATTCCGTCTGATAATCCAATTTTAGGAACAAAAATCTGTTTTGCGCCACTCCATTTTAGTGCATTTGAATAGATCTGAATTGCAGGAATAATTACATCGGCTCGGTCTGTATTTAAACCTAATTCTGAAATTCGTTGCTCATAGGACATGGTGTTTAATTTTTGCAATTGCTGATTAAGATAAACATTTGTTAATGGCTTATCTTGAGGTTTTCCAGACATTTTAAAAATTTTATTGATATTTCCACCCGATCCAATCAATTGAATATTTGGATAATTTTCAACTGCATTTTTAATCCATTTTTGAATTTCGTTCCAAACGTTTTCGGTAACCATATTATTCAATAACCGAACTGTTCCGTTTTTGAAAGATTTTGAAGTTATTTGCTTTCCGTCTGAAAAAAGTGTGAATTCACTACTTCCACCACCAACATCAACAAATAAATAATTTCCTTCATTTTTAATTATTGAATTTAAGTCAGAATTTGCAATAATCAAAGCTTCTTTTTTACCGTCAATAATTTCGATATGAATATCGGTTTCTTGCTTAATAGATTTTACGATATCGGTTCCATTAAAAGCTTCACGCATAGCAGAAGTTGCACAAGCTGCATATTTTTCTACTCCATAAACTTCCATAAGCAATTTAAATGCTTTCATTGCTTTTGTCATTCGTTTGATGTTTTCTTCAGAAATCTCACCAACTGTAAACGCATCTTGACCCAAACGAATTGGCACACGTATTAAATGACTTTTATTGAACTGAATTTTATTGTTATCTTCAATTATATTAGTTATCAATAAACGAACTGCATTTGAACCAATATCAATTGCAGCATATTTTTTAATTTGAATCATTAGTCTAAAATTACTTCTATTTTATTTCTATAATAATTATATAATTCTAATTGTGCTCTAAAAATATGATTTTCATCTTTTCTATAAGTATTTGATAAATCTTCAGAATGAATGCGAACTTTTACATTTCCTGACCAATAAATATCAAATGTATCCATCAATTCTTGTTTAATATCTTCTTGATAAATCGGACAAGTAACTTCTACTCTTTCATCAATATTTCGTGTCATAATATCAGCAGAAGAAATAAAAATTGCAGGATTTCCATCATTACCAAACATATAAATTCGAGAATGCTCCAACAGATTATCTACGATACTAATTGCTTCAATATTTTCGCTCATTCCTGGAATTCCTGGAATCAAACAGCATATACCGCGAACAATCAATTGAATTTTAACTCCTGCTCTACTCGCTTCATATAAACGATCAATCATTTTATAGTCAGACAAGCTATTCATCTTCATTTTAATAAAAGCAGGTTTTCCAACATTTGCATTTTCAATTTCCGTTTCAATTAAATTATACAAACGAATTCTAGTAAAATGTGGAGAAACAATCAAATGTTTGTAACGTTGAATTTTATAATTAACTTCGAAGAAATCAAAAACCTTAGAAACTTCTTTCATGATTTTTTGATGTGCAGTCAACAAAGTAACATCGGTATAAAAATTAGAAGTTGATTCATTAAAATTTCCTGTAGAAATAAATCCATATCTACGGATTTTCTTTCCTTCATTACGTTCAATCACACAAACTTTACTGTGAACTTTTAAACCTTTTACGCCAAAAATCAATTTGATTCCTTCAGTTTGCATTAATTCGGCATAATAAATATTACTTGTTTCATCAAAACGAGCACGAAGTTCAATCTGAACAGTAACACTTTTACCATTTTTAGCAGCGTTTATCAGCGAACTAATAATTTGAGAATTATGCGCCAAACGATAAAGTGTGATTTTTATATCCGAAACTTTTGGATCGAGTGCAGCTTCTCTAAGAAAACGAACTAGATAATTAAAAGATTGAAAAGGTGTGTGAACTAAAAAATCTCGTTCTTTGATTTGAGAAAAAAAACTTCCTTCAATATCTAAACCTTCAACTGGTAATGGATAATTATTTTTTGCCTTTAAATCTTTTCGACCTAAATCAGGAAACTTCATATAATCACGTCGATTATGATATTTTCCACCTGGTATTATACTATCAATAGCTTCAATTTCCATCTTATCTAAGAAAAATTGAAGTGTATCTTTTTCCATTTTATTGTCATAAACAAAACGAACAACTTCACCAACACGGCGATCTTTAACGCTATTTGATATTTTTTCTAAAAAACTTTTATGTAAATCTGAATCAAAATCTAATTCTGCATCACGAGTAACTTTAATCATGTGAGCTGAAACGCGCTCATAATTAAAAATTGAAAAAATACTTGACAGATTATAACGAATTACATCATCAAGCATCATAATATATTGTTTTCCGTCAACTTCAGGAAGTACAACAAATCGATTGATGTGATTTGGAATTTCAATTACAGCGTAACGCGTACGTTTAAATTCGGTTTTAGAAGAATTTTGATTTTTCTTCATAACCATCTTCACAGCCAAATAACCATGAGCGTCTCTTAGTAAAGGAAATTCAGCTAAATCATTCAAGATAATAGTTACCAAATCGGGACTCACTTCATTGATAAAAAAATCCTTAATGAAACTATGATGAATTTCATCAACCTCGGTTTCATCAATCATGAATATATTTTGTCTATTCAACTCTTCTTCAATTTTATGAAGAATTTGTAAGCTTTCACTTTGAAGATTTATGACAATTTCAGTAATTTCTTGTAGTAATTCAGAAGCAGTTTGTCCGTTATCTAATTTTTTTAATGCATTTTTAGACATCGAAATTCTTCGCACTGAAGCATATCTCACTCTAAAAAACTCATCTAGGTTATTTGAGAAAATTCCTAAAAATCTAAATCTATCTAATAATGGAACAGTTTCGTCTGCAGCTTCCTGTAAAACACGTTCATTAAATGCTAACCAACTTTTTTCTCTATCAATATATCTATTGTGATCTTTTTGCTTCATTCTTTAAATGTTTTGGAAATATGGTTTTCACAACCTTACCATTTTGAATGTCATTCCAGTCATCTTGTTCGAACTCTAAAAAAACAACTCCGGCTGTTGGAACATTTTCAATGTAAGTATCTCCAAATTTATTAACAAAATCTGTAATGGCATTATTATGACAGAAAAGAATTAAGTTATCATGTTGATTATTTATGTTTTTTATGAATTTAGACAAACATTTATAGTCAAAAGTGTACATTGCTTTATCTTGAATAACCAATTCTTCAGGAATCAAAAGATTCTGAGCAATAATTTTTGCAGTATCCAAAGTTCTTCGAGCAGTACTACTCCAAAGTAGAAACTTATTTGGTAAATGATTTTTTAATTTATCAGATATTAAATGAGAATCTGAAATCCCTCGCTTTGTTAGTGGCCTATCATGATCGCGGATTGGCAATTCCCAACTTGACTTTCCATGTCTGATTAATACTAAATTTTTCATTAAGTTAGATTTAAAAATTGTTAGTAATACAATTTCACAAGAAAATTATAATATTGATATACAAATAAATATATAAAAAAAAATTAACATATCAGAAAATTAATTATTTTTTTTAAATCGACATATTTAAACTAATTTTACATAAATTTTTTTAAAATATAATGAAAAAAATCGGAATAGAAATTAAATGGGGTGCCATTATTACTACCTTTTATTGCATTTGGGCCTATATTGAAAACGCAACAGGAAATCATAAAGACTTTAGTAACATTATCATTTTTGGATTATTATTTATTTTAATTCTAATACTTATGTCAATAATGGCATTTTTTGACAAAAAAATGAATTTTTATGATGGAAAATGGGATTTTAAACAAGCTTTTAGATTTGGTTTATTCTTAACAGGAATTACTGCAATGCTAAATCCAATTGCACATTACATCATACATAATTCAATATCTCCAGAATATTTTTCTAATTTAATTGAATATCAAGTTGCAAAAGGAAGAGAAACAAAAGAAGTTTTAGTAAAAACTTATAATTTCGATTCAACAATGTACCAGAACATGCGCGACATTTTGTCATTTGGAATCGTACTTTCTACAGCTTTGGCTTATTTTTTGAAAACTAAAAATTACAAATCTCCAATAAAAGTTGTGGAGTTAAAATCTAAAAAGAAAAAATAATGAATATCAATAATATACCAAATATAAAAAATACAGATAGCGGAAACTTTTTCCTTTTAGCTGGTCCATGTGCAATCGAAAATGAGGAAATGGCTTTTCAGATTGCAGAACGTTTAGTAAAAATCACAAACGATTTAAAAATTCCTTTTGTATTCAAAGGTTCATTCAAAAAAGCAAACCGCTCACGTGTTGATTCTTTCACTGGAATTGGAGATGTAAAAGCTTTAGAAATTTTACAAAAAGTAGGAAAACACTTTAATGTTCCAACAGTAACAGACATTCATGAAAGCTCAGATGCTGCTTTAGCCGCTCAATATGTAGATGTTTTGCAAATACCAGCTTTTTTAGTTCGTCAAACCGATTTAGTTGTAGCTGCTGCAAAAACAGGAAAAGTAGTTAACCTAAAAAAAGGACAATTTATGAGTCCAGAAAGCATGAAACATGCTGTTCAGAAAGTTTTAGATTCTAACAATGAAAACGTTATGGTAACCGACCGCGGAACAATGTTTGGATACCAAGATATGATTGTAGATTTTAGAGGAATTCCTACTATGCAAAATTACGCTACTACAGTTTTAGATATTACTCACTCGTTACAACAACCAAACCAAGCAAGTGGAGTTACTGGCGGAAGACCTGATTTGATAGAAACTGTTGCAAAAGCTGGTATTGCAGTCGGTGTTGATGGAATATTTATTGAAACACATTTTGATCCTGCGAACGCAAAAAGTGATGGAGCAAACATGTTACATCTAGATTATTTCGAAGATTTGATGACTAAATTAGTTGCAATCAGACAAACGATAAATAAATTTTAATTAGTAGATTCCTACAAACCAATTAATTAAAAAAAGTTTAAAAAAAATGTAGCAAAAAGGCTTGCATTCTTAGAAAACAGAGCTATATTTGCAACCGTAATAACGAAAGGAATTACAATAAGCTATAAGCTTATGGGGAGATACTCAAGCGGCCAACATACTCAAGCGGCCAACGAGGACGGACTGTAAATCCGTTGGGAAACCTTCGCAGGTTCGAATCCTGCTCTCCCCACAATGTATTACTAAAAATATTTAAAAGTTTAGCTATATGCTATGGGGAGATACTCAAGCGGCCAACGAGGACGGACTGTAAATCCGTTGGGAAACCTTCGCAGGTTCGAATCCTGCTCTCCCCACTAAAGACTCATTTTTTCAATTGAGTCTTTTTTTATTCATTCAAAAGCTCCGTTTTATAAGATTTTAATTCAATGGTTTCATGATGTTCAACTTTTGGATATTGAATATTTTTATATTTCAGCATTTCATCAACTAATATTTCAGAAACTAAATATCTACTAATTTCTTTTTCATTCGAAGGAATAATATACCAAGGTGCATAATCCGTAGATGTTTTTGAAATAGTTTCTTCATAAAATTTCATATAATCATCCCAACGCTCACTTTCTTCAACATCACTTGCAGAAAATATCCAATTGTGTTTTGTTTTATCAATTCTACGAAGCAATCGTTCTTTCTGTTCTTCTTTATCCATATTCAAAAAGAATTTCATAACAATAGTTCCATTATCAACTAAATGCTTTTCAAATTGATTGATTTGATTGTAACGCATCTCCCAAAAATTAGAATCTAAATCTTCAATTTGAGTTATATTAGGAATATTTTCTTTCAAAACAATTTCTGGATGTACACGACTAATCAATACGTTTTCGTAATGTGAACGATTGAAAATACCAATTTTACCTTTTGGGGGAAGCGCAATATAATGACGCCATAAATAATCGTGTTGATATTCTAAATCACTTGGAGCTTTGAAACTGGTAACTTCGATACCTTGTGCGTTCAAATTTTTAAAAACTTCTCGAATTAAACTATCTTTCCCTGACGCATCCATACCTTGAATACAAATCAGTAAACTATATTTATTATAAGCATACATCCTATCTTGAATAATACTCAATTTATTTCAATTCTTTTTTATTTTTTTTTCTGCCTTATCAACACTAATTATAGATATATAAGACGTTAAGCAAGTATTCAAATCAAAATTACTCGATACTTTAAATTCTTCGATATTCATAACCAATTTTTTTAATTAAATCTACAACTATTTCAAACAACTTGAATTGTTTATAAGAAAAAAAACATAATTGATAGATCATACAATTGAACATCTTGCTTTAAAATAGTTTTCTAAGAATTGACAAATTGATAATCCTTATAAAAAAATTGGATACGCTAATAACTCTGTATTTACATAATTAAAATATTTCAGTCACAAAAAAAACTGCCCCAGATTTGAGACAGTTTCATTATATTAATAAAAAAATTTAATATTGATTAGTAGGCTCTATTATTCTTTCTAATAACCACCGTTTAGATTTTTTCACTATAGATCATTGTTTTATCTAATTAGAATTGTATTCCTAAATAGGTACTTGGAGTGATTTGTCTCAATTCAGCTTTGATTTCATCAGAAACATTCAAATTAGAAATAAATTCTTGAATTGATTCTCTAGTAATTGCAGCATTTGTACGAGTTAAATCTTTTAAAGCCTCATACGGATTTGGATAAGCTTCTCTTCTCAAAATCGTTTGAATTGCTTCTGCAACAACCGCCCAATTATTTTCTAAATCTTGAGCAAATTTAGATTCATTTAACAACAATTTATTCAATCCTTTTAATGTAGCTTCAAAAGCAATAATTGTATGTCCAATTGGAACACCAATATTTCTTAAAACGGTGCTATCCGTTAAATCTCTTTGTTGACGAGAAATTGGAAGTTTTGCAGATAAGTGTTCGAAAATAGCATTTGCAATTCCTAAATTACCTTCAGAATTTTCAAAATCAATTGGATTTACCTTATGTGGCATTGCAGATGAACCAATCTCTCCTGCTTTGATTTTTTGTTTGAAATATTCCATTGAAACATACGTCCAAATATCACGATCTAAATCAATCAAAATGGTATTAATACGTTTTAATGAGTCAAAGAAAGCAGCAAAATGATCATAGTGCTCAATTTGAGTTGTTGGAAAAGAATGCTTTAATCCTAAAATTCCTTCAACAAAATCCTCTCCAAATTGTCTCCAATCGTTTTTTGGATAAGCAACAAAGTGTGCATTAAAGTTTCCAGTTGCTCCACCAAATTTAGCAGCAAACGGAATGTTGTTTAACAAACGTAATTGCTCTTCTAAACGAACTACAAAAACATGAATTTCTTTTCCTAAACGTGTTGGCGAAGCTGGTTGTCCGTGTGTTCTTGCTAACATTGGCACGTCTTTCCATTCGATACTCAACTCTTTTAACTTATTGATTACGTTAATTAAAGTTGGCATATAAACACTCGAAAACGCATCTTTAGTAGATAATGGAATCGCCGTATTATTTATATCTTGAGACGTTAATCCGAAATGGATAAACTCTTTATGTTCTTCTAATCCTAATTTATCAAAAGCTTGCTTAATGAAATATTCAACTGCTTTTACATCATGATTTGTAGTTTTCTCTGTTTCTTTAATCCATAAAGCATCTTCTGTAGAAAAATTTTCATAGATATTTCGTAAAGATGGATAAATAGCTTTATCAACATTTTGTAATTGAGGTAAAGGTAATTCGCAAAGTGCAATAAAATATTCAACCTCTACTAAAACGCGATATTTAATTAAAGCTTCCTCAGAAAAATAAGGTGCTAAAGCTTGTGTTTTACTTCTATAACGACCATCGATTGGTGAAATAGCATTTAATTCTGTAAGCATAATTTCATTTGTGTTGTTAAGATGCAAATATAGTTAGCTTTTTAATAGTTTAAAAATAATACGTATATTGAATTTTGAAAATTTAGATAAAATGAAAAGATTCATAAAAGTTATTGGTATATTTTTAATTGTGATGTTGATCGCAATTTTCTTAGCTAATAAAAGTATTATTAACTGTACAAATGATAAACATTCTGATAAAATCGAAAATGTACCGAATAAAAAAGTAGGTTTACTTTTAGGAACCAATAAAAATTATTCAAACGGTAATCCTAATAAATATTTTTACAATAGAATTGATGCTGCAGTAGAACTTTACAATGCAGGAAAAATTAAGTATATCATTGCTTCAGGTGATAATAGTTTACCAGGTTATAACGAACCTGAACAAATGAAAGAGGAATTGATTGCAAAAGGAATTCCTGAAGAAAATATTTTTTTAGATTTTGCTGGTTTTAGAACTTTAGATTCGGTTGTTCGTGCAAATGAAATTTTTAACCAAGATGATATTATTATCATTTCGCAGAAATTTCATAATCAGCGTGCAATTTATATTGCAGAAAAATATGGAATTGAAGCATTTGGTTTTAATGCAAAAGATGTTAATTCCAATAATATTTCTAAAACTCAAATACGTGAATATTTTGCTCGCTTAAAAGTTTTTTTAGACATTCTAAGACGAACAGAACCGAAATTTTTAGGTGATAAGATTAAAATTAACTAAAAATAATTTACTTAATTTTTAAATTATAAAATAACATACAATCAATAATAAAACACATAAACTAAATTTACACATAAATAATTATCAAAAACATAAAATAATTATTAAATAAATACATATAATAAAATTTTAATTACTATTTTTATTTAACCAACAGATTTTTAAATAAGCTAATAATTAAAATCACTTATATGAAATTTTTAACTTTTCTTCTTGCATTTATTTTAATTTCGTTTAAAATGAATGCCACTGAAACTATTATTGTCAATCAAAATCAATTTTTTATTGATGTTACAAATAGTTTAGTCGTTACAAATATGGATGTTGCCAATATCAATTCTACTTGGCCTGGTTCTAAAACGAATATCAATATTGGCGAATTGTGTTCGTTTATAACTCCAGTTACAACAATTGAAATCGGAACACCTTATACTATTTTTATTCCTTCAAAGAACTCTAACTTCACTTTATATTTTACAGATTTCCCAATAATTTCGATTTCAACAACTAATACAATTGTTGATGAACCAGATGTTTGGGCAAATTTTAAAATGATTGAAAAAAATCAAACTTTTTTAGAATCTAATATTGGCATTCAATATCGTGGTGGTTATAGTCAAGAATTGCCTAAAAAATCAATGGAAATTAAATTTTGGACAGATACTTTAGGAACCGACACAGAAGATCATACGTTACTTAATATGGTTAATGATGATAGTTGGAATTTACAAGCTATGGCAAATGAACCTTTGAGAATTCGAAATAAAACCAATTTTGATTTATGGAGAATGATTAATGAATTGCATTATATTTCGGATGAACCAGATGCGATAAACGCTGTTCGAATGAATTATGTCGAGCTTTTTGTAAATAACGAATATCGAGGAATTTATTGTTTAGGTGAAAAAATTAAAAGAAAACAATTAAAATTAAAGAAACATAACGGCTCAATTCGAGGTGAATTATATAAAGGTGATCATTGGGGAAATACAACTTTTTATACCTTGCCTCCATTCGATAACAATTCTGATATTTGGGATGGTTTTGAATATAAACATCCAGATGAAGAAATAGATTGGCAAAATTTATACGATTTGAGCGATTTTATAATCAATTCATCTGATGTTGATTTTTATGCAAATTACAGTTCAAAATTTGATATCGATAATTTAGTTGATTATTATATTTTCTTGAACTTATTACGTGCTACAGACAATACTGGCAAAAATATCTACATTGCAAAATACGATGCAAATACGCCTTATTTTTACGTTCCTTGGGATTTAGATGGAACTTTTGGAACCATGTGGACAGGTTCTAATGATGAAATTACGAATGATATTTTAACTAATGGATTTTATGATCGCTTGATTGACGATTGTAGTACCAATGGTTTTCGTGAAAAATTACGTACAAAATGGATGTCATTAAGACAAAACGTAATTACTCATACTTCGATTATGAATATGTTCAATACAAATTATAATCTTTTACTTTCTAATGGAATTTATGAAAGAGAAACATTAGTTTGGGATGATTTTGATTATTATACAGGAAATCTAACATATATGTCTAATTGGATTTCTGACAGAATTACTTATTTAGATACTGTTTTTGAAGTAGAATGTCCGCCACTTTCGACCGATAATCCAACCAAAACTAAATATCAATTTACAATTTATCCAAACCCAACTTCAGATTTTGTACATATTGATTCTAATCTAGAAAGCAATTTCAATTTGGAAGTTTACAATAATTTAGGACAAATAGTTTTATCCGAAAATTTCAATGGAGCTGAAAAACAAATTGATTTATCAAATTTGAGTAATGGTATTTATATTTTCAAAATTAAAAATACAGACTTTCAAGAAATACACAAAGTTGTTGTGAACAGATAATTCAATTGATAAAATTAAAATTTCAAAAAATAAAAAATGGTTTAAATATTGATTGGAATGAAACAGCAAAAATACTGATTCCAAATTTTAGATGGCAACAAATTTACAATGAAAAAAACAGAGATTTATTAGATTATAATGAGGTAATCAAAAGAATGATAAAATAAGCATCGTAAAATTTCCGCAGTATTAAAATCAGAACATAATTCTAAAAACATCTTAATTCAGCTAATAAAACAGTCTTTCTTAATAAATTTGGCGTTCCGCTTACAAAAACTCCGAAGTCGTTTTTTAATCGGCACGTGTTCCGCTAAATCTTTTTCTAAGAAAACTTAGAAAAAGGATATCGCTTCACCCGTTAACGCAATCCGATTCCATTAAAAATTCGGTTTGTACAATAATTCAAAAAGCACATCCAAAAGACAAATACGATGTGCTTTTTGAATTTTATAAACTGTAAAAAGTTATTATAATCTATAAAAATATTTTTTAATTTTTCAATATAGGAATGTAAGTAGAATTTCCATTGAATATTTTATCTCTATATTGAGAAACTGTCATTTTTGTTAACCGTTTAAAAAAACGTAAAAAATTACTAATATCACTAAAATTAAAATAATTAGAAATTTCTTTAATCGTTAAAGCAACACTTTCTAACTTATATTTGATTTGGTTTAAACATTTTAGATCTAAATAATTTTTAACACTTACTCCATAAGTCGAAAGACATAGCTTGTTCAAAACACCATAATCCACTCCAATTTTATCTGTATAATACTTAACACTTCGATTATTTTTTACATTATCTACAATACTTTCATTAAATAATCTAAGGATTTTTTCAGCAAAAGTATCTTTCTTTGCCGTTTCAAACTTCGAAATACTAGTATTAAATATAGAAATTGATAATAAAAGAATTTGTTGTAAAGTGTTATGAGCTAAAAGAAAATTAAAATTAGTTCGCTCACTTAATTGTAAATTGAATAATAAATCCAAATAATGATTTATTATTATTGTATGTTTCTCTTTTACAGAAACTTTATTATACTTTTTTTCTCCATCAAATAATTTAGAGTTTTTAACTAACAAACTAATATCATAATTTTTATTAACGCAACTATCTTTAAATTGAACATAAGACATTTGAAAATCAGTTATCGAACTTATTATTAATGAAACATCGCTATTAATAAAAAGACATTGATTTTTTTTTAATGTAATATTTGAATCATTAAAAGTTATTTTAACCATTCCACTTTCAACTCTCAAAATTTTATATACACCTTTTTGCTCCATTGAATATCTTGAAACTGAATCATGATTATTTATTGTTCCAGCAGAAAAACCTAAAAAATCATCTACAACTATAGAATTTATCATAAAAATCTATCTTTTTAAAAATTAATTATTTGTCATTAAGACTTTATTTCCATCTTGAAAAAATCATTAATAAAAATACATTTACAATAAACGTATAGATTTATTTAATCAACTATTTTTCATTTTGAAATATCTTACATGACAAATTACCATCATTTTTGTAGTTATCGTTGTAGAAGTTTTTTACGATACTTGTAGAATTTAAACTACAAGTTAATTTTTTTAAAAGTCAATTTTAAAAAAATTTTAATACATATCAAACTTAATTTCAATTAATTAAAAAGAAAAAAAGAACTTCTAAAAAAGAACAAAATAAATGATCTAAAAAAATCTTATCAAAAATTTGTTTGAATATATTCAGTACAAAAGCAAAAATCTGTACCATTATTAAAAGAAAAAAAAACTCCCAATTTCTTGGGAGTTTTAATATAATTATTCTTCGTCTTCGTCTTCATCGTCATCGAAATCTTCAACTGATGATTTATCAGCATCTTCGTCTTCATCGTCAAATTCCGGAAGGTCTTTTTTCTCTTCTTCCTCATCGTCATCATCCGCTTCTAAATCAATATCTTTTACATTGATTGAATCTACAGGAATTACAACATCTTCCTCTTCGTCATCAAAGTTAACAATACGATCTGCTAACTTAGTACTTACTTTTACCAAATATATAGTATCTTCAGTTCTAACTTCAACAGCTTCGATCATTTCGTTTTTAGCGTTCTTGAATCTGATGATATCAGCATCATCATATCCATCAGGAAACTTCTCAACTAACATCGTTAAGATTTCGTTTGTTAATTTCGCGTAATCAACAATTATTCTTTTCATTTAATTCTTACTTTATTTCGAGCCAAAAATACTATGCTAACCTATAACATCAAAATTATTTTTAGTTTTTTTTTTGACTTTATTTAATTAAAATTATTGATTTAAAACGTATGCGAAAACTAATGGTGCAACTATCGTAGCATCAGATTCGATGATATATTTTGGACTTGTTGTATCTAATTTACCCCAAGTAATTTTTTCGTTAGGAACTGCTCCTGAATATGAACCATAAGATGTTGTAGAATCAGAGATTTGACAGAAATACGCCCAGAAAGGAACATCGTGCCATTCTAAATCTTGATACATCATTGGCACTACACAGATTGGAAAATCACCAGCAATTCCACCACCAATTTGGAAGAAACCAACTCCTTTTCCACCCGAGTTTGCACGGTACCATTCCGTTAAAAACACCATATATTCAATTCCAGATTTAACTGTACTTGCTTTTAATTCACCTTTAATTACGTAAGAAGTGAAAATGTTTCCAGAAGTTGAATCTTCCCATCCTGGACAAACGATTGGTAAATTTTTCTCCGCAGCAGCAATCATCCAAGAGTTTTTAGGGTCAATCTCATAATGAGGTTCTAAAGCTCCTGATAAAATAATGCTATATAAATATTCGTGTGGGAAATAACGTTCTCCTTTAGCTTCAGCATCTTTCCAAGCTTTCTCTAAATGAGATTGTAAACGACGGAATGCTTCTTCTTCTGGAATACACGTATCCGTTACACGATTGTAGTGATTTTCTAATAAATCCCATTCGTCTTGTGGAGTTAAATCACGGTAGTTTGGAATTCTTTTGTAATGAGAATGAGCAACTAAGTTCATTACATCTTCTTCTAAATTTGCTCCTGTACAAGAAATGAAAGCAATTTTATCTTGACGAATCATTTCTGCCAATGAAATTCCTAATTCAGCAGTTGACATTGCACCTGCTAATGAAACTAACATTTTTCCACCTTCTGCAAGATGTAATTCGTAACCTTTTGCTGCATCTACTAAAGCTGCTGCATTAAAATGTAAATAGTTTTTTTCAATAAATTGACTAACTGGACCTTTACTCATTGTTATATCTTTTTATATTATTATTCTTGTTTTTTTCTATTATATCCTAAGATGTTTAATACATCTTCTGCGGTTTGTTGTTGTGAAAAAACCTCAGTTGCAACGATTCCATTTTCATCTCTATCAATCAAAATGTGTTTTGGTTGTGGTATCAAACAGTGATGAATTCCACCTTGACCACCAATTGTTTCTTGATAAGCTCCCGTATTAAAGAATCCCAAATATAATGGTTTTTCTTTATTATACTTCGGAAGATAAATGGCATTTAAATTTTGTTCTGAATTGTAATAATCATCACTATCACACGTTAAACCTCCTAAAAGAACACGCTCATAAGAATCGTTCCAACGGTTGACAGCAAGCATAATAAAACGCTTATTAATTGCCCAAGTATCTGGTAATGTGGTAATGAAAGACGAATCAATCATATTCCATTTTTCTCTATCGTTTTGTTGTTTTTGGTACAAAACTTTATAAATAGCGCCACCAGATTCTCCGACTGTAAAAGAACCAAATTCTGTAAAAATATTTGGAACAGGAACTTCAGCTTCATCACAAGCAATCTTAATTTGATTGATGATTTCGTCAACCATATAAGCATAATCGTAATCAAAAGCTAAAGAATTTTTAATCGGAAAACCTCCACCAATATTCAAACTATCTAATGTTGGACATTCTTTCTTTAAATTGGTGTAAACCTTTAAACATTTAGACAATTCATTCCAATAATATGCCGTATCACGAATACCTGTATTGATGAAAAAATGTAACATTTTAACTTCAACATTTGGGTTTTCAGAAATATTTTTTCGGTAGAAAGGTAATATATTTTTGTATCCAATTCCTAAACGAGAAGTATAAAATTCGAACTTAGGTTCTTCTTCTGAGGCGATACGAATTCCGATTTGGAATTTACCTTTAATACCTTCTTGAAGCAAATCCAATTCTTCGAAATTATCTACAATCGGAATGGTTTTTTTATGTCCATTATTGATTAAACGCGTAATGTTTTCAATGTATTGATCGCGTTTGAAACCATTACATAAAACATAAGTATTTTTATCAATTCGACCTGTTTCCAACAAGTTTTCTACAATATTAATATCAAAAGCAGAAGATGTTTCAACGTGAATATTATTCTTGAAAGCTTCATTCATCACATATTCGAAATGTGAGCTTTTAGTACAATAGCAATAATAATATTCACCTTCATATTTATGTTTTTCCATCGCATTTCTAAACCAACTTTTAGCTTTGTTGATGTTGTTAGAAATTTGTGGTAAATATGTGAATTTTAAAGGCGTTCCGTATTGTTCTACCAATCCCATAAGATCAATGTTATGGAACAATAAGTTATCTTTATTTAAAGTAAATTCTTCTTGAGGAAAGTAAAAAGTTTGATTAATTAGGTCGAAATATTTAGTATTCATTTGTATTGTTTTAAGATTAAAATTTGAATTAAAAGCTAAAAACAGTTAGATTCAAACTCTAATATTTGCAAAAGCAATACTCATTTTATCACTATAAATATTAGTGATGCGAGCCAAAATAAAAATTCCTTTCAATTGAATGTACAATTCAGATTGAATGGTTTTAAGCACCGACATTTTATGTGGTGTTTTATTTTGACCAAATTCGATATTTAATTTTCTATTATTCACAGCGCAAAGTTAAATAAATAAAATATTGATTTACTAACGATTTTTTTAATTTTAACTTAAATATTCGGTAAACGCATTTATTATCATTTCAGTTGAAACTTCCTCATTGATTATTGCTTCGCCGTTTTCTTTGATTAATGTAAAATTTACACATCCTAACTCATTCTTTTTATCGTGAACAAGAAGTCGTAAACATTCTTGAATATCTTTTTCAGACAATTGAATTTGAGGAAAAATGGCATTTAACACTGCTTTGATTTCATTATAAAAAAGCTCTGAAATATAACCTTTTTGAAGTGACAGATTCGATTCTAAAATCATACCAATTGCTACAGCTTCACCGTGTAATAACGTAGAAATTTCATCATTGTTTAAATGATAACTCTCGATTGCGTGACCTAATGTATGACCAAAGTTTAATTTTTTTCGAATATTTTTTTCTTTCGGGTCTTCAAGTACGATGTTATTTTTAATTGTTATTGAATGATAAATCAATAATTCTAAATCATTAGTTGTAAAATTAGACAAATCTTTCAACTGATTCCAATACGAAATATCAGCAATTAATCCGTGTTTATACATTTCTGCCAATCCAGCACGCATTTCATTTCCTGGTAAAGTTTCTAAGAAATTGACATCAACCAAAACCATTTGCGGATTTGCAAACAAACCTACCTGATTTTTCAATCCACCTAAATCAACACCAGTTTTCCCACCAACAGAAGCGTCAACCATCGCTAACAAAGTTGTAGGAACTGAAATAAAATCAATTCCGCGTTTGTAAGTTGCCGCAACAAAACCACCTAAATCAGTAACTACGCCACCTCCTAAAGAAATGAACATAGCTTTTCTATCCGCTTCATATTCAGATAAAACAGACCAAACTTCAAAACAGGTTTCAATGGTTTTATTTACTTCACCATCTTCAATTTCAATGATTTCAAAGGCCAAAGTAGTTTCTAATCTCTGCAAGAAATAAGGCAAACAATATTCGGTTGTATTCGAATCCGTTAAAATAAAAATTTTAGAATATCCACCATTTACAAGAAATTGGCTTAAGTTTTCAAAACCCTTTTCTGCAAAAAAAACACTGTAATTTTCAGCTTGAATTTCGTTCATTGTTCACGTATTAATTTTGTTGTAAAATTAAGGCATTTTTTATAGATATATAGAATATGAGTATTTATATTTGTGAACTATTTAATAAAGAAATGGAAAAAATATTCAACAACACAGAAGTAGCATTTTCTTTAAAAAATAATGCCGAGTTAAATCGAGCTAATTTTTTATTCAAAATGATTAGTCATCCAACTTTAGTAAAAATGGGTTCTTCATTGGCTCATTTTGCTATTAAATATAAACTCCCTGTTGAAGGAATGATTCGTAAAACGGTTTTCGACCATTTTTGTGGTGGCGTAAACGAAGAAGATTGTTTAAGTGTTGTCGATAAAATGTACACGAAAAAAGTTTCTTCTGTTTTGGATTATTCTGTTGAAGGAAAAGAATCTGAAGAACAATTTGATGCAGCCTTAGCAATGACTTTGAAAACCATTGAATTTGCTAAAGAAAGACAAGCTATTCCGTTTGCGGTTTTTAAACCAACTGGCGTTGGAAAGTTTGATTTATTTGTAAAAAAAGGCGAAAACAAAGAATTTACACCTCAAGAACAATTTGCTTGGAATAAAATTGTGAATCGTTTTGATACTATTTGTAAAGCTGCTTACGAAAAAGACGTATTCTTATTGATTGATGCTGAAGAAAGCTGGATGCAAGATGCTGCTGATGATTTAACTTTAGATATGATGCGTAAATACAATAAAGAAAAAGCGATTGTATTCAACACTGCACAAACGTATCGTTGGGACCGCTTTGATTATATTAAAGAGATTCATCAAATTGGTTTAGCAGAAGGTTTTCATATTGGATTAAAAGTAGTTCGCGGTGCTTATATGGAAAAAGAACGTGAGCGTGCTCAAGAAAAAGGCTACTCTTCTCCTATTTGCGCTACCAAAGCGGAAACTGACGAGACTTTTAACAAAAGTGTTGCCTATATGCTTGAAAACATCAATAACAAAATGGCGTTGTTTGCTGGAACGCACAACGAAGATAGTTCTTATATGATGATGCGAATGATGCAAGAAAACAACATTTCGCATAACGATGAAAAAATGTGGTTTGGTCAATTATATGGAATGAGTGATAATATTAGCTATAACCTTGCGAAACATAATTACAACGTTGCAAAATATTTACCTTTTGGACCTGTGTTTGATGTAGTTCCGTATTTGATTCGTAGAGCAGAAGAAAACACTTCAGTTGCTGGTCAAACAAACAGAGAACTTACTTTGATCGAAACAGAAATTAAGCGTAGAAGATTAAAGTAATTAAATTTATAAAATAACAAAAACGAGATTCAATTACGAATCTCGTTTTTATTGTGTGATAAATTATTAAAAAAACTTTATCGGATCAATCATAAAGGTTGAGAACTAAGTAAAATTTCAGCAAATCTAAATAAGAAAAAAGTTCAATCAATAACTCCTTTAAGTTATATTCTAAAGTTCTTTATTTTCATGTTTAAGAATACTACTAAGTAATGTTTCAAAACTTATTATTGCATAAAAAAACAGTAGTTCCATTTCTGAAATCTACTGTTTTTTTTTTATTGTATTTAAAAAATCTATCTCAAAGTAAAATGATAAATAATTGAACCTATTTGTTTTTCTGGTGCTTTATCAGAAGCTTCCCATTTGGTATTCATTGCGGCTATTTTAGCTTGTTCTAACAAACATTTTGCATTATTTGTTGTTCCTCGAACTCCGGCTGTAGCGGCTGTAGTTTTTCCACTTTTATCTACTGTAACTTCGACAACAACTTTTCCTGCTTCATTACAATTGTAAGCCGGAAGAGGTTTAGAAATTGCTTTTCTACCTCCTAATGAATATCCAAATCCTGAACCCGAACCGGATCCATAACCAGAGCCGTATCCAGAACCACTTCCGCTTCCTGAACCAGAACCATTTCCTGAACCGTTACCAGATCCAGAACCTGAACCACTTCCTGAGCCATAATAATTATTAGAATTTGATGAACCATTAGCTTTCCCTTTATTGCCTGCTTTTGTATCATCTCCATCACCACTTTTGTTTCCACCTAATAGATTGGACAAAGCACTATTTGTTTCTTTAGAAATGGTCTCTTTCTTTGTTTCTTTTTTGACTTGATTTTTAGGAGTATCTAAATTAACCTTATTATCTTTCGGTTTTTTAGTAGTTTCCTTTTTTTCAATTGCATAATCAGAACTTGAAACAGATTGTTCTGTTAAAATAGTTTCTTCAATAAACTCATCTTGAACTGAATTAGCTTGCTTTTCCAAAGAAACTTGAGCCAATTCACTTTGATAATTATCTCCCGAACCAAAATCGCTATCACCAATATTCACAGTAACTCCGCCTCCGCCACCTCCGCCTTCTAAAAAGGAATTGGTTTCTGTGGTAGAAGTGAAACTAATAAAAAATAAAATCGTCAGCATTATAGCTGTAATACAAAAAGTTATAAATGCCGATTTCTTTTCTTCTTCTGTAAATTTTAATGTTTTCATAACAACGGTTGGTTTCTTTTTTCTACACGAAAATACGAAATAAATTATTATAAATTACACTAATTGTTTTAAAGCAGTTTCAAAAGCAGCTTCTGAAATATTTGTTTTAGAACTATTTAATGAATGTGCCTTTGCAATTGCATTTTTGATTGTGTTAGAAGTATCTTCAAAAACTAAAGTATCTTTCATTTCTACACGATTTTCCATAAAATAAGCAAATACACGAGCCATTCCACAGTTAGAAATAAAATCTGGAATTAAACTAATTTTAGCATCAACTTCTTCCATAATTGGACCAAAGAAAATTTCTTTATCTGCAAAAGGAACGTTAGCTCCACAAGTAATTACTTCTAAACCTGAAGCAATCATTGCATCAACTTGAGATTTCTGTACCAAACGAGAAGCTGCACAAGGTGCAAAAACTTCCGCTCCGATTGACCAAATTTTCTCGTTGATTTCTGCAAAAGGAATCATATTATCTGCAACTAATGTATTTCCGTTTTTAGCTAAGAATAAACTTTTAACTTCTTCAAATGAATATCCTTCTGGATTTAAGATTCCACCATCACGGTCGATAATTCCCACTACTTTTGCTCCCATTTGTGCAAAATAGTAAGCTGCTGCCGCTCCAACATTTCCGAAACCTTGAACAATAACTTTTTTACCTTCAACGTTTCCTCCATAAATATCATAATAATGACGAACTGCTTCAGCAACACCAAATCCAGTAATTAAATCAGCAACTTTGATTTTTTTGTCAGCATTTGGAGTATATTTTGTATCCATAACTTCCATTAAAACACCTTGACGTAACTGACCAATTCTATTGATTTTCTCAGCTTCAGTTGGTTTAAAATGTCCGTTAAAAACACCTTCTTGCGGATGCCATAAACCACAATCTTCTGTCATTGGAATTACTTCGTGAATTTCATCCACGTTTAAGTCTCCACCTGTTCCGTAATAATTTTTTAATAATGGGAATACTGCTCTGTACCAACGTTTTAAAACACCTTGTTTACGAGGGTCGTTTGGATCAAAGTTAATTCCAGATTTAGCACCACCAATCGCAGGACCAGCAACTGTAAATTTAACTTCCATTGTTTTAGCTAAAGACAGAACCTCGTTCATATCTAAACCTTTACGCATACGAGTTCCACCTCCAGCAGCTCCTCCACGTAATGAATTAATTACTGCCCATCCTTCTGCTTCAGTTTCAGAATCACTCCAATGAAAAACAACCTCAGGTGCTTTGTCTTCGAATTTCTTTAATAAATCTTTCATTATAATTTTAAAGTTTGTTTATTGTTTTTATAATCCTACAAATATAAATGAATATAACAAATTTTCTAACAATTTAAAGCTAATTATTGTCAATTCATTACAAAATCACTCCAGATGAATGATCCATTTTTGCTCCAGTTACACTTGCCAAAACATTATTAGTATTATTTAGTTTCAAAATACCTAAAAAAGCGAAAATTAAGGCTTCTTTATAATTTATAATTACAGGATTTGGAATAATTATTTGAATATTTGGATTGTGTTTTTTTATTCTTTCTATAAGGAATGTGTTAAAAGCACCACCTCCAGTAATTAACATTTTACCAGTTTTATTTTTTAATACATTTTCAATTAGAATAGCAATATGTTCTACATAAGTAGCTAAAATATCTTGTATTTCGATATTAAATCTATTTATAATAGGTAAAACTTCATTAAATACAAATTCAATTCCTAAAGATTTAGGAAAGCTTTTTTGATAAAAATCATTTGCGTTTAAAATCTCAAGCAAATCAAAATGAATATTTCCTTTTGAAGCGATATCACCATTTTCATCATATTCTAATTCTAAAAGATTAGCATAAAAATTCAAAACCGTATTTACAGGCGAAATATCATAAGCAATTCGAACACCAGCTATTTCATATGAAATATTAGAAAAGCCTCCTAAATTCAAACAAAAATCAAATTCAGAAAATAACAAACGGTCTCCAATTGGAACTAAAGGCGCTCCTTGCCCACCGAATTTTACATCTTGAACTCTAAAATCACAAACAATTGGAATGTCAAATCCGTTTTTTAACTCCGGAAGATTTCCAATTTGCAACGTAAAACCTTCTTTTGGATTATGTAAGATGGTATGTCCGTGTGAAGCAATGGCGTCTAAATTTGTAATTTTAAATTCATCAATAAAACGATTTATTTGTTGATTTAAATAAAAAGTATATTCATTATTTAAATTATCTAGCTCAATTTTAGAGAGTTTTGCAGCGAATTTCAATTTTTCAAACCATTCTTTAGAATAAGAATAGGTCTGTGTTTCATTAATTTGAAACTTCCATTTACCGTTAATCAGTTGAAAATCTACAACTGCAAAGTCGATTCCATCTAATGAAGTTCCCGACATTATCCCTAAAATTTTATTTTTTTCGAAATTCATGCTTAAAAATACATATATCTTTTGAACATTTCCTAATAAAATTTTATATTTGAAGATTATAAAATATATTAATTAACCGAAACATATAATGGATTTTAAATTAACAGAAGAGCAGTTAATGATTCAACAAGCTGCAAGAGATTTTGCACAAGCTGAATTATTACCTGGAGTAATAGAAAGAGACGAACACTCAAAATTTCCTACAGAAGCTGTAAAAATCATGGGTGAATTAGGATTTTTAGGTATGATGGTTGACCCAAAATACGGAGGTTCTGGTTTAGACAGCGTTTCTTATGTATTGGCAATGGAAGAAATTGCAAAAGTTGATGCTTCTGCTGCAGTAGTTATGTCAGTAAACAACTCATTAGTTTGTGCTGGTATGGAAAAATACTGTAACGAAGAACAAAAAATGAAATATTTAGTACCGTTAGCAAAAGGAGAAAAAATTGGAGCGTTCTGTTTATCTGAACCAGAAGCAGGTTCTGATGCAACATCTCAAAAAACTACCGCGATTGACATGGGAGATTACTACTTGTTAAACGGAACTAAAAACTGGATTACTAATGGAGCAACTGCTTCTACTTATTTAGTAATTGCACAAACTGATGTTGAAAAAGGTCATAAAGGAATCAATGCTTTCATCGTTGAAAAAGGAATGGAAGGTTTTGAAATTGGACCAAAAGAGAAAAAAATGGGAATTAGAGGTTCTGATACACATTCATTAATGTTTACAGACGTTAAAGTTCCTAAAGAAAATAGAATCGGTGAGGACGGATTTGGATTTGCATTTGCAATGAATGTATTAAATGGAGGTCGTATCGGTATTGCTTCTCAAGCATTAGGAATTGCTCAAGGTGCTTACGAATTATCTTTAAAATATGCTAAAGAACGTAAAGCATTCAAAACAGAAATCATCAATCACCAGGCAATCGCATTTAAGTTAGCTGATATGGCAACTCAAATTTCTGCTGCACGTATGTTATGTTTCAAAGCTGCTGCTGAAAAAGATAACGGAGAAGACATTTCAATTTCTGGAGCAATGGCAAAATTATTCGCTTCTAAAACTGCAATGGATACTACAATCGAAGCGGTTCAGATTCATGGAGGAAACGGATATGTGGCAGAATACCATGTTGAACGTATGATGCGTGATGCTAAAATTACTCAGATTTACGAAGGAACTTCTGAAATCCAAAAAATTGTAATTTCAAGAGGAATTGCTAAATAATTTCTTTTAACATATAATTAAAAAGTCCGATGTTAATTAAATCGGACTTTTTTTATACCTTTCTTTTTTAAAAAGTGCAAATGAATAACGATAAATCGATAAAACTAAAACTCACACTTGGTTACATTTTACTTGGTACAACTGCCCTATTTTCGATTTGGTATTTACTTACAGAAATAAAAAAAATCAATTCGCCACGAGAAGAACTTCTACGAGAAAACGATGTCATCTTTGCTGTCGGAAATACGATTAACACCATTTACGGAACAGAATCAATAGGTAGAATTGCATTGATTACTACTTCAAATAAAGATATAAATCGATATAAAAATGAACTAGATAGCGTAAAAAAACAATTAAATAATTTCAAAGATTTAATTGAAGATGAACTGATTATTCACAAAATAGATACTATACAAATTTTACTTTCTGATAAAGAGAAAAATTTCAATGAAATCGTTTATCTAAAAAAGAAATATATAAATTCTGACAATTTCAATCAAGCCTTTGAAAAGTTTAGAAATGAAAAAAAGAAATTAGATTCTTATGCTGATGTCAACATAGAAAATGTTCAATCAGAAAAAAAATCATTAATTCAACGTATCTTTAATTCTACTGATGAAGAGGAAGAAAAGAGAAATCTTGAAAAAGTAATACAAAATAGAATTAAAATTGAAGAACAACATCAACTGAAACGCGATAGTTTAGCAAATCAAGCTGAACAAATTTTTAATGAAGCGATTCAAAAAGAAAGTAAACTTCAAAATCAATATATTGAAAAAGAAGAACGCCTATTTATTGAAAACAAATATCTTACGGAAGAAATCAAACTTTTATTAGCTCAAATTGAACAAAATGTAATTGACAATTCAACCGAAAAAATTAGAATTTCTAAAGAGAAAATTGAAAAAACTACTACAGATGTTATTTATGTTGGTGCTGTTGCTTTGCTTTTTGTAATTATCTTAGGATTTATTGTAATTCGAGATTTAAATCGTAGTCATCGATATAAAAAAGAACTTGAACTGTTAAATAGTGATTTAGAAAAATTAATGCGTCAAAAATCAATGTTTTTCGCAACTGTTACACATGATATTGTTTCGCCTTTAAATTCATTAGTTGGTTTTACTGAACTTTTAGAAAATACTTTACAAACAAAAACTCAAAAAAAATACATCAAAAATATAAAGTATTCAACGGCATATATTCGCAACTTATCCAATGATTTGATAGATTTTTCGAAATTAGAATACAATAAAATCGTTTTGAAAAAGCAAACGTTTCAATTTCTTGAATTGATGGAAAGTACGTTTGAACCATTGACCGATACTGCAAATCAAAAAAATATTGATTTAAATTATAAAATTGATGAATCGTTAAATGATTATTTTTATTCTGACCCGTATCGAATCAAACAAATTTTAACAAATATTACCACAAATGCTATAAAATTCACGAATCAAGGTGAAGTAATGGTTGATGCAACTATCGAAAATAACGAAATTAAAATAACGATTGAAGACACTGGAATTGGTATTGAAAAAGAACATCAATCTGAAATATTTAAAGAATTTAAACAGGCTCATGGTGCGATTGAAAAGATTTATGGAGGAACTGGTTTAGGTTTAAATATTTCGAAAGGTTTGGTTGAGCTTTTGGGTGGAAGAATTGCATTTGAAAGTGAATATGGAAAAGGAACTCGATTTACAATTTACTTACCAAAAGTGAGAAAAACTATTGATTCTGTAGAAAACAACAAACTTTATTTTGATAATGATAAGCAATTGATTCATAAAAAAATATTAATTATTGATGATGATTCAATGCAATTGCAATTAATTTCTGAAATTCTAAAAGATAAAGTTGCACAAATCTCAACATTAAATAATGGCGAACTATTGGATTCGATTTTACAAACAGAATCTTTTGATTTGATTGTTTCGGATATTCAAATGCCAAATTGTAACGGATATCAAATTATCGAAAAAATCCGTTCGAATACAGCTTATCAAAATATTCCTGTGATTGCTTTTACAGGAAAAATAGATTTGGATGAAAAAGAGTTTCAAAAACTTGGTTTCAATGCTGTAATTCACAAACCAATAGAAATAGATAATTTATTATTTGAAATACATCGAATCTTAGAAATCAACATTGTAAATCAAACAACTAAAAACGAAATTCAAAAAAACTTTGACTTTGATGATTTTAGTTTAACTAAAATATTCGCTTTTTGTGATAACGATGAAACAGCAGCTAAAAACATCATTAATTTATTTATTGAAGAAACTTTCGAAAATATTGAGCAATTAGAAAGTGCTTCATTTGAATATGATTTAAAAAGCATTGAAAATATTTCACATAAAATGCTTCCGATGTTTAAACAATTGGAAATAATTACTTTGGTTGGTAAACTTTTTAAATTAGAAAGAGAAGCTCAAAATTTGGATAAAGAATCTTTAATAAAATATGTTTCTATTTTAAAAATCGAGATTAAACAAATTATAAATAAAATTCAAAAAGTTGAATTGTAATAAATTCTAAACTCAATAAGAAAGCATAAAAATCAAAATAGATTACTATATAAAACATAACTCATTGCCAAGCTAAACACAAAAAAGAAACCTAAAATATAACCAGATTTATCATCAGCTTGTTTCTTTTCTCTAATAAATGTAAAATAAAACTGTAACAATAAAATGACATAATAAAAAATAGCAAAATTTCCAACATTATTGTATCCAAACACAACTTCTTTAATTGAATTTTGATGAGTTGGAATGCTATAATAAGCCAATTCATTAGTTATTATACTCGTTCCAAAAACGACAATTCTTTCATCCATGGCTTGTAAATTTTCAGCCATTTGTTGTGTAGAATTAAAAATGAAATTTTCAAATTCGATAAAGTAATCTGTAAAACCATTTTCGGTATTTGAAAAAGCACGTATCGCCTCTACTTGTGTTTCTCTTATAAATAAAAGTGGATATGAGAAATAAATGAAAAGGTTGATAATTGTATAAATCCAAATAAATAGCTCCAAACCATCTGGACGATTTATTGCATAATTAAATATTTTAATTTTTTTTGAATCGGTTATTTTATTTGGATTCGAAAAATCATCTCGTTCAAATGAATCAGAAGTTGTGTCTTCATATCGAATTGTATTTTGATTTTGAAAATTTTCTCGCTTTTTCAAAATGATTTGACTGAAAACATAATTCTTTGATAAAGAATTAAAACAAAATAATTCAACTAACAAATTTGTACTTACATCTGTAATTCGAATTTTCTTTGTTCCCGAATTTGCAACTTTACCAAATGGACGTAGTTCAACAACATCAGCATCAGAAACTTCCCAAGTAAAAGTAACTATATCGCCGATAGAAAACTCGGCGTTATCGCAATAAAAAACCGAAATTCTTGGTGTGCTATTTATTTGCTGATTTTGTTTCTGAAATGCATAATCAAGCAATTGGTTATAATGAATTCGACGCGCATCATCAAACAAAACTTCATAAGCTTCTTTGATTTCCATGAAAATAGTACTTGCATTTGGTGCTTTATTTACATCTGGATGAAATTGTTTTGAAAGACTACGATATGCCGCTTTTATCTCAACCGAGCTAGCTGAACGGGATATTTTTAAAATTGAATAATAATCTTTCATTTATAAAATGGAATTGCTTTTTCAGAAAACTAAATATATAAAAAAACACCTTTTATTGAAAGATGTTTTCTGAGTAATTTAATCCGAATCTTTTACATCATTATCAAAATTCCAACACTAATTTCTAAGGAATCTAAATGCAAAAAAACAGATTTAACCTTTCAGATAAAATTAAAAATATTTTACGAAGATTGTAAATTACTTTTAATTTTTATATTTGACAAGGCGTTAAAAATTTCATCGTTTTTATATTGTAATAATAACAAAGATAGAATTATTTTTCTCCTTCAGTATTTTTAACTAAGCCCTAGATATGCTAATATCTATAATAAACAAAAAGTCGATGAAAAAAGTATATATTTTAATTTTAATCAGTTTTACAAGTATAATTCAAGTTGATGCTCAAGAAATAAATGCGAATTTAAATTCAAATTCTTTTTTGATAAAACCAAATCATTTTTGGGAAAAAGTGTCTTATGAAATTGGTTATGGTTATGCTATGCCTTTTGCTCCTTCGACGAATATTTCACTAAATGAGTACAATAGTATAGTAAATTTTCAATTAGGTGCTAACTACAAATTTAATGATCAATATGGTTTTCGATTAACTTATGCCTATCATAGTTTTATAAATAAAAATAACTCACAAATTGGAGTTGTTTATAATAAAATTATGTTAGAAGGAACTTTGAGTATTTTTAATTCCATAAATTCGTCTCAAAAATATAAACAAGACGAAACATTTGATGTGATCGCACACGGTGGTTTTGGAGGTACATTTACAAAAAATAAAACAAATAATAGTAATGAAAAAATACTAAATATTCAATTGGGATTCAAACCAACTTATCGTGTAAATAATCAAAGCATTATTTTTATTGATGTAACAGGAGTTGCTAATTTAAGCCAAGATACAGGATTTAATGGATTGAAAATTGGAGAATTCAACAATAAATCTATGGGATTATATCTAAGTACAATGATAGGTTATCAATTTAATATTGCTTCATATTAAAAAAAATCCAAATATTTTACTTAACTTCTTGAATAAAAAGATTCAACTAATACATTAAAGAATTGATTAGTTGAATCTATGTTTTTATTATTCTGAAAACCATTTCAATCATGAAAAACATAAAATTCATTTTAATTGCTTCTTTTTTTGCATTTAGTTCACAAACTCAAGCAAAAATATCAATCCTTAATAAAACTCTAAAAGTCGTGTCTTCTGATCAAAAAAAAGACAAATATGCGATTAAAGGAAATGTTCTAGGTTTTGAAGATGGCACAAAAATATACATTAACGAACAAGGTGAACAAGGTTTCGTTAAAATCGATTCTACAGTAATAAAAAACAATACTTTTATTTTTAATGGAATTGTAAATGAATTAGAACTTGCATTTATAGAAATTGGTAATACACATGAATTTATTATTCCATTTATTTTAGAAAATGGTGAAATCAAAGTAACTTTTGATAAAACAAAGCCAGAAGATTCAAAAGTAATTGGCACAAAAAACAATGATTATTTAGCAGATTATAACACCGAATCAAATAAAATACAAAAAGAAATTCGAGATTTTCAAGAGCAAAATAGTGAAAAAATGTTGAATGCTCAACAAAGTCAAGATAAACAAACTATCGATGATTTAATGGCAGAATATCAAAAAATTAACTCGAAATTAGTCAATCAAAATATAGATTTAATCAAAAATAATAAAGATGCTTACATATCATTAATAATTATAGAACAATTAATGAATGGGGAAACTATTACTTTTGAAGAATATAAATCCTATTTTGAAGCTTTTGATTCAAAATTAAAAACTACTAAAAAAGGAAAAGAAATTAAACAAAGAATAGAAAATTTAGAAAAAGTTGCGATTGGTCAAATAGCTCCAGATTTCTCAGCACCAAATACTGAAGGAAAAATGATTTCTTTAAAAGAAAGCTTAGGTAAAGTTACCATTATTGATTTTTGGGCAGCTTGGTGTGCGCCATGTCGTCAAGAGAACCCTAATTTTGTAGCGTTATATAATAAATACAAAGACAAAGGATTACAAATAATTGGTGTTTCTTTAGACAGAGATTACAAAGCTTGGAAAAAAGCTATTTTAGATGATAATTTAACATGGATTCAGGTTTCTAATTTAAAATTCTGGGAAGACCCAATTGCTCAATTATATCAAGTTAGCTCAATACCAAAAACGTTTATTTTAGATTCTTCAGGTATAATTATAGCCAAAGATTTAAGAGGTGCTGAATTAAATGAAAAAATTGAAGAATTATTAAAATAAACTTTTAAAAAAAAACTACCTCAAACAAATTTTAGAGGTAGTTTTTTTATAATTAAAAATTTAATCTTATTTCAAATCAAAACGATCTGCATTCATAACTTTATTCCAAGCAGCAACGAAATCGTTTAAGAATTTTTCTTTTGAATCTTCACAAGCATAAACTTCAGCGATTGATCTTAATTCAGAATTTGAACCAAAAACCAAATCATTACGAGTTCCTGTCCACTTAGCTTGACCTGATTTTCTATCAGAACCTAAATATAATTCTTTAGTTTCGTCCATAGCTTTCCATTGTGTAGCCATATCTAACAAGTTCACAAAGAAATCGTTAGTTAATTGTCCCGAACGATTTGTAAGAACACCATTACTTGAACCATTGTAATTGATATTAATTGCACGTAAACCACCAATTAATACAGTCATTTCAGGAGCAGTCAAAGTCAACAATTGCGCTTTATCGATTAATAAAGATTCTGTCGAAACTTGAGGATTAGCAAATTTTCTATAATTTCTAAATCCATCCGCAACTGGTTCTAACCATTTGATTGAATCGGCATCAGTTTGATCTTGGAAAGCATCTACTCTACCTTGAGTAAACGGAACTGTAATTGGAGTTCCAGCATCACTAGCGGCTTTTTCAATACCTACATTTCCACCTAAAACAATCAAATCTGCAATAGAAACCATTTTACCAGCTTTAATTACTTCTGATTGTAATTTTTCATAAGCAGAAATTACTTTAGATAACTGAACTGGATTATTTACTTCCCAGTTTTTCATAGGTTCTAGACGAATACGCGATCCATTCGCTCCACCTCTTTTATCTGAACCACGGAAAGTTGAAGCCGAAGCCCAAGCTGTTCCAACTAATTCTGAAGAAGACAATCCTAATTGTAAAATATCAGCTTTTAATGAGTTGATATCCGTTTCACTTAAAGGAGCATAAGTAGCTGTTGGAAGCGGATCTTGCCAAACGAATTCTTGTGTTGGTACATCTTTACCCAAATAACGAGAAGTTGGTCCCATATCACGATGTGTCAATTTAAACCAAGCTTTTGCAAATGCATCAGCAAATTCATCAGGATTATTTAAGAATCTTCTACCAATTTTTTCATATTCTGGATCAAAACGCAAAGCTAGATCAGAAGTTAACATGGTTGGTTTATGTTTTTTATTTGGATCATGCGCATCTGGAATAATCGCTCCAGTATCAACAGCAACCCATTGATGAGCTCCACCTGGAGATTTTGATAATTCCCAATCAAATCCAAATAAATAAGTTAAGAATAAGTTTGACCATTCAGTAGGTTTACTAGTCCAAGTTACTTCTAAACCAGAAGTTATGGTATCTCCGCCTTTACCTGTACCAAAAGAATTTGCCCAACCAAAACCTTGCATTTCTAAACCTGCATCTTCCGGATCCGGCCCCACATGATCAGCAGTTGAAGCACCGTGTGTTTTACCAAAAGTATGACCTCCGGCAATCAGTGCAACCGTTTCTTCATCATTCATAGCCATACGATCAAAAGTATCACGTATATCTTTTGCAGATGATAAAGGATCAGGATTTCCATCTGGACCTTCAGGATTCACATAAATCAATCCCATTTGCACAGCTGCTAAAGGATTTTCTAAATCGCGATCACCCGAATAACGGTCGTTTGCACCACCGCTAGGTTCTAACCATGTTTTTTCAGAACCCCAATATACATCTTGGTTTGGTTCCCAAACATCAGCACGACCACCAGCGAAACCTAAAGTTTTGAATCCCATAGATTCCAAGGCTACGTTTCCGGTTAATATCATTAAATCCGCCCAAGAGATTTTTTTTCCATATTTTTGTTTAATTGGCCATAATAGACGACGTGCTTTGTCTAACGATACGTTATCTGGCCAAGAGTTTAAAGGTGCAAAACGTTGCTGCCCTTCACCTGCCCCACCACGACCATCTTGCACACGATAAGTTCCAGCACTATGCCAAGCCATACGAATAAATAAAGGTCCGTAATGTCCAAAATCTGCAGGCCACCAATCTTGTGAATCAGTCATTAAAACTGTTAAGTCTGCTTTTAAAGCGTCTAAATCTAATGTTTTGAATTCAGTAGCATAATCAAAATCTTCACCCATTGGATTTGTTTTGGTATCGTGCTGTTTTAATATATTTAATTGCAATTGATTAGGCCACCAATCTTTATTTTGAGTTCCACCACCTGCAACAGAATTTCCTTTCATTGATCCATTATGAAATGGACATTTACTGATATCATTCATATCGTTTTCCATAAATATAAATTTATTAAAATTTTAAACATCTAATTTTTATAAAATTACTAAAAAACAACGAAAATATTCTATTAAACTATGTTAATTTTCTATAATCTAATAGAGAAAACTTATGAATAATCATTATAATTAAAAATTCTAAATGTGAAATTGATTAAAATTTTTAGTGTAATTTCTGCAAAAAATTATGTATTTTTAAAGTCGTTCAATAACTTAAAGTATTCATCAAATGAAGAAAATCATATTAATATTAATTACCTCTTTAGCAATAAATTCTATGGCACAAAATTTACAGCAAATCACCTATTTTGATAATAATCAAGAATTAAATGGCTTAATCACATCAAACTCTGAGAAAAATAAACCAGCAGTTTTAATTCTTCCTGCTTGGATGGGAATTGATAATGAAGCAAAAACGGCTGCATTAAATCTTTCTGAGAAAGGTTATTTATCAATGATAGCAGATATTTATGGAAAAGGTAACATTCCTACAAATGTTGATGAAGCTCGAAAACTTACAAATTTTTACAAAACAGATTATAAAGCGTACCAATATCGAATTCAACTTGCTTTAGAAACCTTAATTGAAAATGGAGCAAATCCGAATAAAATTGTAATAATAGGATATTGTTTTGGTGGAACTGGAGCTTTAGAAGCTGCTCGTGGAAATTTAAAAGTAAACGGTGTAGTTTCTATTCATGGAAGTTTAACTAATGGTCTAGACAGAAACAATAAAATAATTCCACAAATTTTAATTGAACACGGTGCAAATGATGATTTGGTAACTTCAGAAGATATATCAAATTTAATTACAGAAATGAATCAAACAGATGCGATTTGGCAAATGAATTATTACGGAAACAGTAAACATACATTTACAAATCCAGAATCAAAAGATTATAATGAAATCACCAGCAAAAGGTCTTGGATTGATACTGTAAATTTTATCGTAGAATTATTAAAATAGTAGGCCTATAAGCCGGGTTCTGTAAAAGCGCTTCGAAAGAAGTGCTTTTCCTTATCATTTATCTAGACTCTTAATTACTCAAAAGTTCCATCTGCCTACCCTCTAACATCAAGCGAGTAGCCCTCAAACGTTAGTTTACATGGCATTTCACCGCAAAGAGTTTACCTGATTTCACTACAGCATTACCTGTACATCCTTTCTGTTGCACTTGTCCTCACCTCACGGCGGACGGGCGTTACCCGCTAAGCTTACTCTATGGTGCCCAGACTTTCCTCTGATATTACTACCAGCGATAAGGCGGCCTACTATTAAGTTGCAAAAGTAGGCTTTTTTTCAAGAAATCATTTCTAAATATTAGTTATTTAACATCGAAAGCTTCATTATTTATTTTAAATTTGTTGATTATTACTAAGAAAATGACTTTCAATAAAATAACCGAATCCGCATCGCATTACAATTCTTTAGAAGAAATGTCTGTAAGTGAATTGCTTATCAACATTAACAAAGAAGACCAAACCGTACCAATTGCGGTTGAAAAAGCTTTACCTCAAATTGAAAATACAGTAAAAAAAATTGTATCACAACTTAAAAATGGTGGCCGTTTGTTTTATATCGGTGCTGGTACTTCTGGAAGATTGGGTATTTTAGATGCATCGGAATGTCCACCAACTTACGGAGTTCCTTTTGATATGGTTATTGGATTGATAGCTGGTGGAGATATTGCAATTCGAAAAGCAGTTGAAAATGCTGAAGATAACACCGAACAAGCGGCTATTGATTTACAAGCTTTTGATATTAATTCGAATGATTTTGTAGTTGGAATTGCTGCTTCTGGAACAACTCCTTATGTTTTAGGTGGAATGCATTTTTGTAAAGAAAACAATATTCCAACAGCTTGCATAACTTGTAATCCTGAAAGTCCATTGGCTTTGTCTGTAGATTTTCCGATTGAAGTTGTCGTAGGTCCCGAATTTGTAACTGGAAGTTCGCGTATGAAAGCTGGCACTGCGCAAAAATTAGTTTTAAATATGATTTCTACTGCAACTATGATTCAGTTGGGAAAAGTAAAAGGAAACAAAATGGTTCATATGAAACTTTCGAACGATAAATTGGTTCATCGTGCACAAATGATGTTGGTTGACGAATTACAAATCGATTTAATTGAAGCAAAAAAACTTTTAGAAATCTATGGGAATGTTGACAATGTTCTTAAAAATCATACAAAATAATGGCAGCACCAGAATTTGATAAAGCAACCGTTTTTAAAGGAATCCGAAAAGTTTCTATGGCAATTCCTTTAATGTTTATTGGACCAGTTGTAATTAATTCATCTTTTAAGAATCAAGGACATCCGTTTTATTATCCGATTTTAGCAATTGGAATTTTGATTTGTTTGTTTTCAATGTTCTTATTTTTTAGAGGAATTGTAACTATGGTAAAAGGATTTTTTAACGATAATATACAAAAATAATGAAGAAGATATTTTTTGCAGTAGGATTGGTAAGTTTGACATCGTGCTACAATCAAGAAAGAAATTGTGCTGATTTTAAAACAGGAACATTTGTTTTTGAACAAGAAATCGATGGTGTAAAACACAGTTCAACTTTTGTTAGAAACGATTCGATAGAAATCGAAACTTATAACGGAAAAAAAGATACAGCTTCAATCCGTTGGATAAACGACTGTGAATATGTTTTAGAGAAATTACATCCTAAAAATATGCAAGAAAAAAAGGCAGTTCATATGAAAATTTTGAGCACTTCTGGTGACGAATATAAGTTTGAATACGGAATTGTTGGCTCAAAAACCAAAGAAAGAGGAACTATAAAAAAAATAAATAACTAATTCAGAATTTATGGATTTTTCAATTTTTTTACAACCCGATGCTTTAATTGCATTATTTACTTTAACTATGTTGGAAATAGTTTTAGGAATTGATAACATTGTTTTCATCTCGATTCTTTCGGGGAAACTTCCAAAGGAACAACAGAAGAAAGCCCAACAATTGGGACTTTTCTTAGCAATGTTTACACGAGTTTTACTTCTATTCTCATTAAGTTGGGTTATGAGTTTAACTACTCCTCTATTCAATTTAGGAACATTAGTCGGTATAACTGACCCCGAATGGATAGAAAAACTTGCGATTTCTGGTAGAGATTTAATTTTATTAATTGGAGGTTTATTTTTAATTTATAAATCAACAGTTGAAATTCATCATAAAATTGAAGGAGTTGTTGAAGAAGACGGAAAAGTAAAAGTACATTCTTTTGCAGGAACCATAGCTCAAATTTTAGTTTTGGACATCGTTTTCTCTTTAGATTCTGTAATCACAGCTGTTGGAATGGCAAAACACATCGAAGTTATGATTGCTGCTGTAATAATTGCAGTTATCGTTATGATGATATCAGCAAGTTCTGTTTCTAAATTCGTAAACGAACATCCAACCGTAAAAATGTTAGCTTTATCATTCTTGTTATTAATCGGAGTTTCGTTATTAGCAGAAGGATTTGACCAACATATTTCTAAAGGATACATCTATTTTGCGATGGGATTCTCTGTTTTAGTTGAATTTTTAAACTTAAAAATGAAAAAGAAAAACGAAAATCCGCCAAGTATTAGAAGTATCGTCGGAGATGAAAAAGAACAAAACAAAAATATATAAACTAATCAAGGTCTTGAATTTAAAGCTCAAGACCTTTTTTTATAATTCATCTAACGGACTTTTTATCTTACTAAAAATGGTATTTGTAACTTTTGCGTAAACCGTAGTTGTTTTTACACTATTATGCCCCAAAAGCTTTTGAATTATCGACATATCGGTTCCGTATTCCAAAAGATGCGTAGCGTAACTATGTCTTAAACCGTGAACACCAACCGTCTTTTTAATGTTTGCTTTGTCTTTAGCAATCTTAAAAATCATTTGAATTGTACGTACAGAAATAGCATTTTTAGGACGTGTTTCAAACAAATAAACAACTGGTTTATATTCTTTATAAAACGTTCGAAGTTCTTCTAAAATAGTGTGAGGCAACGGAACATATCTATCTTTTTTTCCTTTTGCATCTTGAATATGAACTAACATTCTGTCTGAATCAATATTTCCAATTTTTAAAGCAGCAATTTCACTAACACGAAGTCCTAAACCATAACCCATCTTAAGAATTAATAAATGTTTTAGATTAGTAGTAACTTGAAAAAGGCGTTTAATTTCGTTAGTAGAAAAAACCTTAGGAAGCGAACTTACCTTTTTAGGACGAGGAATATCAAAAAAGAAAGATTCTTGCATCAATACCTTTTCGTAATAAAATTTAAGAGCATTTAATCTCGAATGAATTTGATTTTCAGACAATTTCAATTCGGTAATACAATACAAAAGATAACTCCTAAGCTGTTCAGAGTTTGAATTCAAAACCGGAAAATCCTTTAAAGCATAAAGCCATTGTGCAAATTCAACCGTATAAGTTTTAATTGTACTTTCGCTATAAGCTTTTAACCGAAGTTGCTCAATAAATCGTTTTAATTGAAAATGATTTATAGGGTGAATTTTATCATAAAGTGATTTTCCATCGTATTTTTTTGGTTCGATTTGAAGAAAATTTCTATTCGCAGAAGAATCGACTACGTACCAACATTTGAACGTATTTGACCATCTCGCAGTAGGAAGATTTGATTTTAGAAAATCTTTGAATAATTGATTATTAGGCATACGAATCCAAAGCACCTTTTTTTCTCGATGTACCCCTTCAAAAACTTTTATATTTAGAAAAAATTCAATCATTTAATAAAATATTACTTCGCTTATATGTCTATAACAATACAAAATACGCAACTAGTTAAAAAGACCTATCCCTTTATATATATGCAAGTTAACAAAATATTTTTATTATTTAATAAATTTTGTATATTGCGCCTATATAAATGTTACCAGCAATTTTATATGAACAAGACGATATGAAATATATTCAACCAAATTTAAATCAACAATCATTTACTTGTCCTCATTGTGGGGTATTGGCCAAACAAGAGTGGACAAAAAGAGGAATGAGATTTGAAAGTTTTGCAAGTTCAAATCAAAATATTTTAGGCTCAGCTACTTGTCAACATTGTGGAAACACTTCAATTTGGATTAAAGATAAGATGTACTTTCCGGAAAATGGGAATTCTCCATTTCCAAATTCTGAAATGCCTGAGAATGTTAAAAACTTATATTTAGAAGCTGCATCAATAACAAATAAATCACCTAGAGGAGCAGCTGCTTTATTAAGGCTCGCAATTCAAATCTTATGTAAAGAATTAGGAGAAGCAGGCGAAAATATAAATACAGATATAAAGAACTTAGTAAAAAAAGGTCTTCCAGAAATAGTTCAACAATCTTTAGATGTTGTTAGAGTTACAGGAAATGATGCCGTACATCCAGGTCAAATTGATACTGATAATCTTGAAACTGTTGGACAATTATTTGATTTAACCAATGTTATCATTGAATATATGATAGCATTACCTAAAAAAGTAAGTGGAATATATTTAAGCCTACCCGCAAGTAAAATAGAAGGAATTAACCAGCGAGATGGAAAATAAAAACTGCTGGTAACATAGGTAACTGTTGCACAACTCCTTTTTTCGGGAAAAAATATAAAAATATCTCCTCGTTTAAGCCTTTTTAAGCGAGGTTTATTTTTTGAAAAGC